>OGHS01000553.1_pt1 | contig 16576 bp, 14 predicted proteins | sample 1571611 | NCBI WGS metagenome assembly OGHS01 (sample SAMEA2581944, study PRJEB24529) | metagenome | biome: Human gut stool | place: China | collected 2011 | reverse complement strand
CGACTACGACAAGTGCAAGGGCTGCGGCCGCTGCATCGGTGCGTGCAGCTTTGACGCCATCTATTCTCCCAACGACTGTGCCAACGAGCTGCTGGACCGCAAGATGGCCGAGTACGCCGCCGCAGTCTGCCACGACCGTCCCTGCTTCCACGTTTCTCTGGTGCAGGACATCAGCCCCAACTGCGACTGCCACGGCGAGAACGATGCACCCATCCTGCCGGATATCGGTATCTTTGCGTCCTTCGACCCGGTGGCGCTGGACCAGGCCTGCGTGGACGCCTGCCTGAACGCCGCCCCGCTGCCCAACAGCCAGCTGGGCGCAAACCTTGCAAAGCCGGGCTGGAACTGCTACCACGACAACTTCAAGGACTCCAACCCCAATATCGAGTGGAAGGCCACCCTTGACCAGGCCGAGAAGGTGGGCATGGGCACCCGCCAGTATGTGCTGAAAAAGGTATAAAGACAAAATGGGGCGCTGACCACACGGTCAGCGCCCCATTGCGCTTTAAAATTTAAGGTTGGGTTTAAGCTTCGCCGTTCGTCTCCGGCACAATGCCGTCCAGCACGGTCTGCAGCGCCTGCCAGTTTTTCAGGGTGCAGCCGGGCAGGGTGTCAGCGTCCAGCCCTGCATCCGCGATGCGGCCGGTCATGCTGTCCTTATCGCTGAGCAGGTCCAGCGCGGCGTCCTTGATCAGCGGCCATGCTTCGGCAAAGCCCTCCTGCTGGCTGTCGGTCAGGCCGTCGTACCAGCTGTAAAAGGCTTCCTGAATGGCTTCCGGGGAGCGGCTGGACATCCGCGCGTCCTCGGCCCATTGCAGCAGCGATGCCGCCGCGATGACCGATTTCAAAGAGCAGCCGGATACCCCGGGCCCCCAGCCCAGACAGGGCGCAAAGGCGTTTGAGGTGCCGGTGATGGAGAACACCGAGTTCTCGTCAAAGTTGCCGGGGTTCAGCTCTCCGGTGTTGGCTTCTGTGGTGGAGGAAGGCAGCTCGGTGCTGCCGGAAGCGGATGCGCTGTCCGAGGCGGGCGCAGCGCTGGATGCGGGGCTGCTTGCAGAGCCGCCGCAGGCTGCCAGCAGACAGCCCAGCAAAGCGGCGCACAGCAGCAGCGCAAGGGAGCGGATATATTTCGATGTCATAAGAAAAACCTCCGTAACTGGTGCCCCGGCAAGCCGCCGGAGCAAAGCGGGATCTACACCCTAAGTATACGTTCTGCGCCCGGCGTTGTCAATCGTTCCGCGCAGGACGAATTTCAAGCAGCACCTGTGCAGGATATACAAAAATGCAGCTTGAATTTCGGGCAGTTCAACGCATTGACATTTTCTGCACTGGCTCGTATAATCAAAAGCAGACAAGTGAATTTATCAGTGCGTGTAACTGTTCGATCAGGCATGAGCATCAGAGGGAAGGCGGCAACGGCATCCCTTTGGTTCTTGTGCCCTTTTTCTTTTTCACAAGAGCTGCGGCATGGAAGCGGAGGAGTGCGGCGATGCAGGCTGTAAAGGTATTCAATAACAATGCGGTGTCGGTGGTCATGCCGGACGGCAGGGAAGCCATTCTCGTGGGCAACGGGCTTGGGTTTGGCCGCCGCCCGGGGGACGTGATCGACAAAAGCCGCGTTTCCAAGGTGTACTATGTGCAGAACGAGCTGCAGACCAAGTTCCTCAAGATGCTGGATAACGTCACCCCACAGGTGATGCAGGCCGCCGAGCGCATCTCGCTGGCGGCAGAGGAGCAGGGCATCCTGCTCAGCAGCAAAAGCACCATCTCGCTGGTGGACCACATCAGTTTTGCGCTGGAACGTGTGGAAAAGGGTACTTTTCTGCCCAACCTCATGCTCTCGGAGACGCGGATGCTGTACCCGAAGGAGTACGCAGTGGGGCAAAGGGCGCTGGAACTTGTCCGGCAGTTCTGCGGCGTACAGCTGCCGGAGGACGAAGCGGGCTACATTGCCCTGCATCTGGTAGCCGGTGCGGCGGACGGTGCGCTGGCCTACGATACCGTAAAGTTCGTCAAGGCGGTCAAGGAGATCATCTGTGATACCTATCACTGCACCTTTGAGGAAGAAAGCCTTGAGACCACCCGCCTGACCGTACACCTCAAGTTTCTGGCGGCGCGCATCCTGCGGCACACCCCGTGGCAGGACGCCGGGCTGGAATCCATGTACACGGTGCTTTTGCAGCGCGACAGCCGCAACGAGGTGTGCTTACAGCGCATCAATGCCTATCTGCGGCAGGAATTTGATTACGAGCTGGATCATCAGGAGCAGGTCTATCTACTCATCCACCTGACCAAGATCGTTGGATAAAATGTTTCAACAGGGCGTCCGGAAGCCCTGCGGAATAGAAATCATCCCCCAAAACAGTCAAGTCAAAAAGTGAGGAGTATTACACGATGAAAGAAAAAGTCATGAATGGCTTGGAAAAGTTCTCCAAAGCCATGCTCTCACCGCTGTCGTATATCTCGGCAGCAGGCCTGATCCTTGTGCTGGGCGCATTGCTTACCAGCACAAGCCTTAGCGCGATGATCCCCGTTCTGCAGTGGACCCCTATCAAGCTGCTGGGACAGCTGATCTACAACTGCATCATGGTCATCATCAACAACCTCAGCCTGATGTTCTGCGTGGGCATTGCAGCGGCGCTGGCCAAAAAGAACAAGCAGCAGGCTGCCATCATCGGCCTGATGAGCTACTTTATGTACCTGACCGCCGGCAACGTCACCCTGACCCAGCTGGGTATGCTGGCAGAGCCTGACCCGATGGTGGGTCTGTACGGCACCGGTCAGTCCACCGTGTTCGGCATCCAGACGGTGGATATGGGCGTGTTCGGCGGCATCCTGCTGGGCTTGGTCTGCGGCTGGGTGTACAACCGCACCTGTGAAAAGCAGTTCAAGGGCATCATCACCCAGATCTACTCCGGCAACCGCTGGTCCTTTACCTGCATGGTGGTCTTTTCCATCCTGTTCGGCTTTGGTTCCTGCTTCTTCTGGCCGCCGGTGCAGAACGTGATCAGCGCACTGACCGATCTGATCGCCACCTCCGGCAACTTCGGCCTGTTCCTGTACGGCTTTTTGGAGCGCTTCCTCATCCCCACCGGCCTGCACCACCTCATCTACACCCCCTTCCAGTTCTCTGCACTGGGCAACAGCCTGACCGTGGGCGATGCCACCTACACCGGCTCCTACATCGTCATGATGATGGAGTACAGCATGGGTCTGCCTTTCTCGGACGGCATCGTGTGGATGTACACCGGCTTCACCAAGACCTTCGGCTACTTTGGCATCGTGGCAGCCTTCATCTTCTGCGCCCGCAAGGAAAACCGCAAAAAGACCGCTGCCGTTCTGGTGCCGCTGGCCTTTACCGCTTCTCTGGCTTCCATCACTGAGCCGCTGGACTTCATGTTCTGCTTCTCTGCGCCCATCCTGTGGGTGGCACACGCCTGCATTTCCGGCCTGTTCATCGTGCTGCTGCACATCTTCCATGTCACCGGCTTTACCACCAACCTCCTCGGCTCGATTCTGATGAACCTTTCCGCCGGTGCAGATAAGACCAACTATCCCACCCTGTACCTGCTGGCGCTGTGCCAGATCGCAGTGTACTTTGTGGTGTTCACCCTGCTGATCAAGGCGTTCAACCTGCACACCCCCGGCCGGGAAGAGGTGAGCACCGAGACCGCGGGGAGCGATGCACCCGCCAAGAAGGCAAGCGTGAAGAACGCTGCCGAGGTGCAGTGCGTCATCGATGGTCTGGGCGGCAAGGAGAATATCCTGTCGGTGGACAACTGCTTCACCCGCCTGCGTGTAAACATCAAAGATCCCGCAAAGCTGGACGAAGCTGCCATCAACAAACTGCCGAACAGCGGCATCGTGAAAAAGGGTACCGATATCCAGATCGTTTACGGTCTGCAGGTAGCCGATATCAAGCGTGCTGTGGAAGCACAGCTGGAAAACCAGTAAACCGCTTTTCCGTGCCCCGGCGGATTGCGCCGGGCTAACCTGAAAAATACAAAAAAGGAGCGTTTATACTATGGTCATTACCATCGCTGGCGGCGGTAGCACTTTTACCGCCGGTATCGTCAAATCCATCGCCCTGCGCCGGGAAGAACTGGAAGTGGACGAGATCCGTCTGTTCGACATCAATAAGGAGCGGCAGGACAAGGTTGCCGTTGTGGTGGACTGGGTCCTGCACAAGGAACTGAATACCGACATCAAGCTGGTGGTCACCACCGATGTGCAGCAGGCTTACACGGATGCCTCTTTTGTGTTTGCCCAGATGCGCGTGGGCGGCTACGCCATGCGTGAGCAGGACGAAAAGATCCCCCTGCGCCACGGCTGCGTGGGACAGGAGACCTGCGGCTGCGGCGGCATGGCTTACGGAATGCGCACCATCTTCCCCATGATCAAGCTGATCGACGATGTGGAAAAGTATGCCAAGAAGGACTACTGGATCCTGAACTACTCCAACCCCGCCGCCATCGTATCCGAAGCCTGCCGCAAGCTGCGCCCGAAGGCACGGATCATCAACATCTGCGATATGCCCATTGCCATCATTGACGTGGTGGCAGCTGCCATGGGCATCCAGAACAAGAAGGAGATCGTTTACGATTACTTTGGCCTGAACCACTTCGGCTGGTTCACCTCCATCCAGTACCACGGCGAGGATCTGATGCCCAAGCTGCGCGCCTACATCAAGGAGAACAAGATCCTTCTGCCGGAAAGCTACCTCAAGGGCATGGGCGCGCTGACTTCCTCCAGCAACCAGAACCGCCACACCAAGGGCAGCTGGTACTATGTGTGGAAGGGCGAGTACGAGATCATGGAAAACTTCCCGGAGTACCTGCCCAACACCTACCTGAACTACTATCTGCAGGCCAAGGAGTTTGTGGAGCACTCGGACCCGAACCACACCCGCGCCAACGAGGTGGAGGAGACCCGCGAAAAGAACCTGTTCGACGGCATCGACCACTACCTCAAGACCGGCGAGGTGGACGCCAACACCTTCTATGCCGGCAGCCACGGCGACTGGATCGCAGATCTTTCCGCTGCGCTGAAGAACGACACCAAGGCACGCTTCCTCATCATCACCGAGAACCGCGGCGCGATCCCCAATATGCCCTATGACGCAATGGTGGAGCTGCCCGCCTACATCGGCAAAAACGGCCCGGAGGTCATTGCCCGGGACAACATCCCGCTGTTCCAGCAGGGCTTGATGATGCAGCAGCTCAACAGCGAAAAGCTGCTGGTAGAGGGCTGCGTGGAAGGCAGCTACGAGAAGGTGCTGCAGGCCTTCACCCTGAACAAGACTGTGCCCAGCATGAGCGTTGCAAAGGCCATTCTGGACGATATGATCGAAGCCAACAAGGGCTACTGGCCGGAGCTGCACTGAGCAGCCGGTTTTCCCGCCGCCGCAGGCATTGCCGCCTGCGGCGGCTTTTTTGTGCGCATTGACCTTTGCACAGCAAGGGCTTATAATGAGAAAAAACCAGTAAAAGCGAAAGGAAGCACACCCATGCAAAACCAAGTCCCTGTATCCACCAGCCGCCCGGTCACCGGGCGCTTTGCGCCCAGCCCCAGCGGACGGCTGCATCTGGGCAATCTGGCGTGCAGCCTGCTGGCATGGCTCAGCGCAAAAAGTCAGGGCGGGCGCATCGTGCTGCGCATCGAGGATCTGGACGCCGAGCGCTGCCCCCGCGTCTACGCCGACCTGCTGGAGCAGGACCTTGCGTGGCTGGGGCTTACATGGGACGAGGGCGGCAGCACCGGCGGTGCACACGCACCCTATTACCAGAGCGAGTGCGGGGACATCTATACCCAAAGCTACCGCAAACTGGAGCAGAGGGGGCTGGTGTACCCCTGCTTTTGCTCCCGCTCCCAGCTGCACGCCGCCAGCGCACCCCACACCTCGGACGGCAACGTCATCTACCCGGGCACCTGCCGGGGACTGACGCCGGAAGAGATCGCGGAAAAGCGCAAAAAGAAAGCCCCTGCCTATCGCCTGATGGTGCCGGACGAGGAAATCACCTTTACGGACGGCTGCATGGGCACCCACACGGAAAACCTGCTGCGGGATTGCGGCGACTTCTATCTGCGCCGGGCAGACGGGGTGTTTGCCTATCAGCTGGCGGTGGTGGTGGACGATGCCCGCATGGGCGTCACCGAGGTGGTGCGCGGGGCAGACCTGCTTTCCTCCACGGCGCGGCAGCTGTACCTGTACCGGCTGCTGGGTTTGCAGCCGCCCCGTTTTGCCCACTGCCCGCTGCTGCTGGCAGCGGACGGGCGGCGGCTGTCCAAGCGGGACGGCGACCAGAGCCTTGAAAATCTGCGGGCAAAATATACCGCCCCGGAGATCATCGGCAAGCTGGCGTATGCCTACGGCTTGCAGCCGGAGCCTGCCCCCCGCACCCCGGAAAGCCTTGTGCCGGACTTTGCGTGGACAAAAGTCCCCAAGCAGGATATCTGCCTGCCCGAGGGGCTGTTCTGAAAAAGAAAATGAAAAAACGACCCCTGCCAGCGCCAAAGGCGCTGACAGGGGTCGCTTTTTCTTTCTTCCTTAGGCTCTCCGCACCTGCGGCAGCTGGCTGCGCTCGAGGGCGGTAAAGGCGCTGTCCAGCGCCAGTGCCAGCAGCGCACCCAAGGCTACGTCAATGCAGCTGTGCTGCTTGAGCAGCACGGTGGAGCAGACGATGGAAATGCACAGCACGGCGGCTGCGGGACGCATCCAGCGGCGGCGGGGCGCATCAAAAATGCGGCTGCGGTAGTACGCCAGCAGCAGCGTTACCGAGTTGAACACATGGATGGACGGGCAGACGTTGGTGGCGGTGTCGGTGCGGTACAAAAAGCGCACCACCCGGGCAAAGATATCGCTGCCCGGCACCCAGTAGGGGCGCAGGTCCAGCGCCGTGGGCAGCACCGCGTAGCACGCCAGTGCAATGGTCATGCCGGAGAACAGCGGCAGGCATAGCCGCCAGAAGTCCTCCCGCGGGGCCTTCCACAGCAGATAGAACAGGGTAAAGGGGATCCATACGAACCATGCAAAGTAGGGGATCACCGCATATTTGCAGAAGGGAATCAGATCGTCCAGACGGCAGTGCACCAGAATGCTGCGCAGGGGGACGTTTGCCTCCAGATAGTGAAAAACGGAAAGATAAAATATAGAATACAGCGCCATGAACCCAATGGGGTGGCGCGCAAGCCAGCTGCGTTTCATAGAATAGCCTCCTTTTGCAGAAGAGCAAAGTCTGATAGCATTGAGAAATTATACGCCCGAACGATGAAGATTGCAAGAACGAAAGGTGAAAACTTTGTCAAGCGCTGAAAAAATAATTTGTGGAACTTGTAAAAAATACCATCGTTCTTCTGCTGATAATACGAATCAAAGCGGCGCTTTCCTGCAAAAAGAAAAAATCCACCCCGTTTTCGCTGGTCTTTACAGACCGGGAAAGGGGTGGATGCTAAAAGTTTAAATCACACTCTGCTCCAGCCAGCTGCCCCGGCGGAAGCGCAGGTAGAAGCACAGCGAGCGGAACACCCAGTCCAGATACATGCCCATCCAGATGCTCAGCAGCCCGCCGCCGAAGCAGAGCACTGCCAGATAGCAGAAGCCCACCCGGAACGCCCACATGGACACGATGCTTACGGTCATGGTAAACCGGGCATCGCCGGCGGCGCGCAGGATGTTGGGCAGGGTAAAGCTGGACGGCCACACGAACAGGGAAACGATGTTGAACCACACCATGATGTCCAGCGCCATGGCCTGTGCTTCCGGCGAAAGGTTGAACAGGGACACCGCGAACCGGTTGGCGAAGAAGAAGGCCGACAGGTTCATCGCCCACGCGCCGCAGTAGGCGGTCAGCATCAGGCGGCGGGAGTAGTACACCGCCTGCTCCTTTTCGCCCGCGCCCAGACACTGGCCTACAACGGTCAGGGCAGCCATGCCCACGGCGTTGGCGGGGATGTTCAGGAAAGTGGTGGTGGTATTGGCAACGGCATTGGCGGCAATGGCTGCCGTGCCAAGGGTGGAGGTCAGGCTGGAGACCGACAGCTTGCCGATCTGGAACATGCCGTTCTCGATGCCTGCGGGGATGCCCACCCGCAGGATGCGCCGGATCAGCCCGCCGTTCGGAGCCATCGCCCGCAGGCTGTCCACCCGCAGGGCGCAGTCCGGCTTTTGCAGCAGATACAGCACCACTGCGCAGGCAATGGCGCGGGACACAAGGCTTGCCAGCGCCGCGCCCATGACCCCCATGCCGAAGCCGTAGATCAGCACCGCGTTGCCGCCGATGTTCACCACGTTCATCACCAGACTGGACAGCATGCTGATCTTGCTGTTGCCTTGTGCCCGGAACAGCGCCGCACCGGCGTTGTACAGGCCGATGAAGGGGTAGCTCAGCGCCGAAAGCAGAAAGTAAGTCTCGGCGTAGTGCATCACGTCCGCATCAATGGAGCCGAAGATGCCCCGCAGGATGGCGTGCCGCCCGCCGATGACCACTGCCGCCACCAGCACACTGAAGCTGGACAGCACAAATAAGATCTGCGCAGCCGCCGCCTTGGCGTTTTTCGGCTCCTGATGGCCGATGTACTGGCTGGTGACCACCGCGCCGCCGGTGGCCAGTGCGCTCATGATCTGGATCATCAGGGTGTTGAAGCTGTCCACAAGGCTCACGCCGGACACGGCGGCTTCGCCCACCGAGGATACCATTAAGGTATCTGCCAGACCAATGGTCACGCTTAACGCCTGCTCCGCGATCAGCGGCAGCAGCAGCGCCACCAGCGCCTGCCGTGAAAACAGGGGAGTGGATGTGAATTTGGACGATTTCATGCTGTCCTCCGTTGCAAATGACAAAAAAGCTCGAATGCTTCTATCATACAGCGGATGCTGTCGAAATGCAAGAGGTTGTATACAAGAAAGTGCCAAAAAGCAACAGCCCGCCGCGTTTCGTGCCCTTTACCCATGGGCACAGTTGTGTTAAAATAAGGTTGCAGCCCGCCCCGCTGTGCAGGAGAGGGGCGCTGCCTTTGGTAAATGATAAGATATATGATAAGAAGTTGAGGACCCATAAGGGGGTACAGTATGCAGCAAACTGCGCATAAGGTCGTTGTCATCGGGCATCGCAACCCGGACACCGACTCCATCTGCTCTGCCATTGCCTATGCAGAGCTGAAAAATAAGACCAGTGATCTGGTCTGCGAGGCCCGGCGTGCGGGCAAGATGAATCAGGAAACGGAATTTGTGCTGAAAAAGTTCGGGGTCACGCCGCCCCGGATGTGCACCGATGTCAACCCTAAAATTCGGGATGTGGATTACCGGCAGGTGCCCGGCATCCCCGGCTCCACCAGCCTGCGCAAGGCGTGGGAGATCATGCGCGACCAGAAGATCGACACCCTTCCTGTGACCAGCGAGGAGGACGAATTGCAGGGTGTCATCACGGTGAAGGATATCGCCACCGCCAACATGGACCTGTTCGACACCGGCATTCTTGCCAAGAGCCGCACCAGCTACCGCAATATTCTGGAAACGCTGGGCGCTACCATGGTGGTGGGCAGCGAGGACGCGGAGTGCACCACCGGCCACATCCGCATTGGCACCGCCACCCCGGAAATGCTGGAAAGCAACATGGAAAAGGGCGATATCGTCATCCTGACCAACCGCTACGAAAGCCAGCTCTGCGCCATCGAGAAGGAAGCTTCTCTCATCATCATCTGCAACGGCGCAAAGGTGGGCCGCACCATCCAGCACATTGCCGCCGAGACCGGCGTAGCCATCATGAGCGCCCCCTGCGATACCTACGCGGCGGCAAAGCTCATCAGCCAGTGCGCGCCCATCTCCTATTACATGACCCGGGACGATATCATGAAGTTCACCCTCGTCACCCCGGTGGCAGACGTCACCCGCGTGATGGCAAAGGTGCGTCACCGGTATTTCCCCATTCTGGATGCAGACGGCAAGTACTGCGGTATGATCAGCCGCCGCAACATCATCAACCTGCGCAAGCGCCGCATCATTCTGGTGGACCACAACGAGGCCACACAGGCGGTGGAGGGCTTCGATCAGGCCGAGATTCTGGAGATCATCGACCACCACCGCATCGGCAGTCTGGAGACCAGCGGCCCGGTGTATTTCCGCAACCAGCCGGTGGGCTGCACCGCCACCATCGTCACCCAGATGTACGATGAAAACGGCGTGACCATCCCGCAAAAGACCGCCGGTCTGCTGCTGGCCGCCATCCTTTCGGATACGCTGGTGTTCCGCAGCCCCACCTGCACCCCCATCGACGTAAACGCCGCCAACCGTCTGGCAAAGATCGCCGGGGTGGACATCAACGAGTTTGCCAACGAAATGTTCGAAGCCGGCGAAAAGCTGGACGGCAAGACCGCCGAGGAAGTGTTCTTGCAGGACTTCAAGGTGTTCATGTGCGGTGATATCCGCTTTGGCGTGGCGCAGGGCAGCTACATGACCCGCAAGAACCTGACCGCCGCCGAGGCGCTGCTGAAGCCCTATCTCGAGGAGGCACGCAACAAGCAGAACGTGGAGGACATCTATATGCTGCTGACAGACGTGCCCAAGGAGGAGAGCGTGGTCATCTGCAACGGGCGCTACGCCGCCGAGGTGCTGACGGATGGCTTCGACACCCAGCCCGCCGCCGATGCCAGCTGGACGCTGCCGGGCGTGGTGAGCCGCAAAAAGCAGTTCATTCCCGCCCTGATGACCGCTTATCAGGAGCTGTAAAGGGACACTGCCGTGTTTGATTTTCTTTCCAAAAAGGATCGCACCCCGCCCGCACTGCCGGAAGGCACGGAGCGGCGGCGCTACACCATCACCGGACAGGTGCAGGGGGTGGGTTTCCGCTATCGTGCGCGGTACGCCGCGCAGACCCTTGACCTGACCGGCTGGGTGCAGAACGAGGATGACGGCAGCGTGACGCTGGAGGTGCAGGGCGACCCGGATAAGTTCATGTCCCTGTTCGCCATGATCCAGAAAAGCGACTATATCCAGATCACCGGCATCCGCAGCAAGAATATCCCGCCCGACCCGTGGGAGCGCGGGTTCTCGGTGAAGGGATATTAAGGAACTGAATAGAAACAGAGCGCCTGACACCGCAGTGCCAGGCGCTCTGTTTCTATCATATTATACTTTTACCCCAGCACCTTGAGGGGGGAATTCTCCACCCACAGGGTATGATCCAGCAGGCGGGTGACGGCAAGCCGTCCATTTGCCGTTACCCGGGCGGGGTCGAGGGCGTAGAAGTCGCTCTCGGTCAGGTTTTCCGGGTCGGCGGAGGGGGAGATGCCCGCCACGCACACCCAGTGGCCGTAGGTGCTGCTGGTGGCAATGTGGGGGTAGTTCACCTCGCTCCAGCCGGAGGAAGTCAGGTGGTATTCATAAGTAGAGGTGCGGTTCGTGTGGCGCTTTACCCCGCTGACCGTGGTATTTTTCAGGTGCACGATCACCGGACGCCCGGCGGAAAGCTCGCTGTACAGCTTTTTCAGGCACTCGGCGCGGGTGCCGGAGTACCCGGTGTAGCCCGCGGCCGACCACACCGCACCGTTCGACCACATCCCGCTGCCGGAGCACACCTTGCCGTCCAGAATGGTGCGGGCGTAGCGCAGCGCGTACAGGCTGCACTTGCCGGAGGTCTGGTTGCCGATGGAAAGAATGTGGCTGGTGTCGAAGCTGAGCAGCCGGATGCCGTTTTTCTCTTTCAGTTCAGCGGCGTGGGCATGGGGCAAAAAGGCGCACAGCAGCAAAACCAGCGCCAGAACTGCCGCCGCCAGCCGCTGTGCCGCGCGGGCGGGACAGTGTTGCATGGGTACTTCCTCCAAGTTCGTTTCAATCTGGACATGATTTTACCACTAAAACGTGGTGAAAATGTGTAAAAGAGCAAAATAAAGGGGAAAATAGCTCGCCCTCTCAGTCAAAGCCTGCGGCTTTGCCAGCTCTCCCAAAGGGAGAGCCAAGTCCACTGCCGGGAAGTTTCTCTTTGCGCCTAATACTTTAGCGCTGAACTTTACGGCTTGGCTCTCCCTTTGGGAGAGCTGGCGCGGGAGCGCCTGAGAGGGCGAACCCTTTTCAAGAAAGTTGATGCCTGCTAACACAACATATGTCCAAATTTAAGTGCTCCCGCACCCGGCAAAACTGCGCCGCCGGGGCAGGGAAAAGATGATTCTGTGAATTGTAGACAGACTTTATTCCGGAATATATCAGAACTGCAACAAATCCCGCTTATTTTCATCATTTTCACGAAACTGTTTCGGGAAGTTTAGCGATATTCCCGATTGACAAAACCGTCAGATGTCGGATATAATCAGGGCAGAAAGGCAACGATGGTTGCGAAAGCCTTTCGAGAAAAAAGAAACATATCCACAAAAAACGCTGATTGGAGGGATACCCCTATGAAGAAACTGTCAAAGATCGTCGCTCTGCTGCTTGCAGGCGCAATGGCTATGGTGATGCTCACCGCCTGTTCCGGCGGCGGCAACACTGGCAGCATGAAAGAGGACACAACGGCTGAGGATAAGGTCCTGGGCAAGTACAGCACCAGCACTGCAAGCGTAGATAATAACAAAGCCCTGAAGGCTGAAGCAGAAAAGTTCTTGGATGAGAAGATCAATGCTTCTGGCAGCATCTTTGGTTATAAGTTCGTTCTTGGCGGCGAAGTAAAGGGTAAGGACAAAGAGTATCTGACGGTTCTCGTGGCGACGAACTTCTCCTATGAGGATACGATACTGGGTCTCATTCTGAACGAGATCTCGAAGAAGGTCAATACCGATACAAATGTCAATATCAACCAGAATGGCGCTTGGACAGACATTGGCGTTGTTGTCAAGGGAGATAGCAAGCATAGCTACATGGCAATTGCGTTCAAGGTCAAGAACCCCAACTACCACAAATAAGTAAAGAATCATCAGTCCTTTCTTCCCCGGAGAGCAATCGCCCTCCGGGGCTTTTTTGCGCTCTGCCCAAAAATCCCGGCAAAAAACAGGCACACTTGCCATTGACGAACACTGCCGTGCTGCTGTAAAATGAAAATAGAATGCCCTGTGCATCCGCACGGGACCCCTGCATTTTATAAAAGGAGCATTGCATGAAAAAGATCAAGCGTCTTGCGGCTGTTCTTCTGGCCGGTATCATGGCACTGGCACTGTTCACCGCCTGCAGCGACAGCAGCGACCCCGGCAACCCGGAGTTTGATCCCAAGGTGGAAAGAGCCTATCTTGCCGCGCTGAATAAGACATTCGGGACGAGCTTTGAAAACGATGACGCCATCCGGGCGCTGGCTGTCACCCACATCACCGAGAAACACGGCGCAGACAGCCTGACCGGCAGTGCACGCTGCAAAACAGAAGGCGACGAAAAGACCGTGGTGCGACAGGTGCAGCTCTGCTATGATACAAAAAGCAGCAAGCCGGATGCCTTTGTGCCGCTTTTCTACGAGGCCGCCAAAACCGCAGCCATCAAAGCAAACTATACCAATGTTCGGACCCTGTTTAAAACCGTGGCGGATGAGCGTGGCGGCGCAGAGAAAAACGGCATAACGCTGGAGCTTACCGCGCTGGGTGTCGGCGCAAAGACCATCGGCGGCAAGACCTATGTTGCCATCGGCTTTGAGCTGACCAACACCACCCCGTAGAACTGAACCCCACCCCGCCCCGAGGAGCACCCCGCTCCCCGGGGCTTTTTTTCGCCTTTTTGTGACAAACCCCGCCCGCTGTGGTACAATAAAAGGGTATCGAACTCACACAGAAAGGACGTTTCCATGCAGCTGTTTGAACTGGTCAGCCCACGGCTGTTCCGCCCGCTGGCGGGGCCCAACCGGGCGTTTTATGCAGAGCTTTTGCTGCTGCTCTGGGAGGAGTGCCGCCATACGGCAGATTACAGCATTTCCCGCGCCGAGGCCGTCTCCCGCGCCGAGGATTATTTTGCCGCGCTGGCAAAGCCGCTGGCGCTGGACGCCGACGGCGCGGGTGACGAGGACGAGCAGCCCACCCGCGACCCCCACACGCTGGCGGTGGGCTTTTTGCTGCGTCTGCGCCGCACCGGCTGGCTGGAGGAGCAGCCCGGCAGCTACGAAAGTGAGCCCACCCTTGCCTTTATGCCGGAGGTCACCCCGCTGCTGGATGCGCTGGAGGAAATACTGAACCCCCGGGTGGTCACCTATACCGGCAAGCTGTACAAGGCGTGGCAGCTGCTGGGCAGCATCGGGCAGGAAAAAAGCCCTTACGAGAACGTGCTGCGGGAGGTGGCGGCAGACCTTGAGACTTTGAACAAGTCCCTGCGCGCCCTCAACGCTTCCATCGGGCATTATATCGACCGCCTGACCCATAACCGCACCCCGCAGGAGGTGCTGGAACTGTTCGATCAGTACGAGGAAAAGGTGGTGGCAGCGGCGTACCACCGCTTTAAAACCAGCGATAACCTGTTCAATTATCGCGCCTATCTGGAAGAAGAACTGGACGACTGCGAGCAGAACCAACTGCCCCGGCTGGCGCTGGACTACGCCCGGGTGGAGCGCTGCGCCCCCGGCGAGGCTGCACCCCGGGTGCGTGCCCTCATCCAGCAGCAGCGGGACGCGCTGGAAGAGATGAGCACCCTGATGAAGGAGATCGACGCCAGCCACATCCGCTACCGCAAGCGGGCGGTGCAGCGGGCACAGTTTTTGCTGCTCAGCGACCGCTCGGCGCAGGGCAGCGTCACCGCCCTGCTGCGCCGCTATGCGGAGGAGATCCGCAGCCCGGAGCAGCTGTTTGAGCCGGACGATGGCCCGGTGGCAGCGCGGCTGCACCTGTACCCGGCGGCAGTGTTCGGTGCAAAGCCGCTGTATCCCCCCGCCGCGCCCCGCACCGAAGCACCTCTTGCCCCGGTGCGCACCGAGCCTCTTGACCCCGAACGGCTGCGGCAGGAGCAGCAGCTTCTGCTGGACTACGCCCGCCTTGCCGTCACCGAGGAAAACGTGGCGCTGCTGGCGCGGCAGGCACTGGCCGCCCGCGGGCAGGTGAACGCTTCCACCCTTGTGGAGGAATACCCGAACGACTTTACAGGCATCATCGGCCTGCACACCTATTCCCAGTCGCCGCACCGGGAGTATGATATCACCCTGACCGGAAACTGGGTGGAGCGCGGCGGCTTCCGGTTTCAGGATTTTGTCCTGACCCGCCGCAAGGAGGTAAACACGGATGGCAACCATTGATCTGCTGGAAGAGACCGCAAACTATCTGCTCAACCACTGCTTTGTGCTGGGCTGCGTAGAGGAACAGCGGGCAAAATATCTGTATATTCAGGATCACCTCAACGAGGTGCGGGCGGTGTTCAAACCGCTGGGCTACGCGGTGCTTTTGTACCCCGCACCCATGCAGGCGGCGGCGCTGGTCAACGAGCACGAGGGCAGTCAGGCACGGCTGCTCAAGTACGAGAGCATTTTGCTGCTGGTGCTGCGGCTTTTGTACCTGCAAAAGCGGGAAAGCCTTGCCGCCAGCGCGGACGAGGTGCTGGTGACCGTAGAAGAAGTGCAGGCAGAGCTGCAAAAGATGAACCTGCCCCGCAAGCTGGATCAGCAAACGCTGGAAAAGCTCATGCGCACCCTGCGCCGGTACAATCTGGCGCGTCCGGTGGGACGGCTCTCCGGGCTGGACAGCCGCATCGAGGTATTTCCCACGGTGCTGCTGGCGCTGCCGGACGCTGACCTTGCGGATGCCGCCGCCGAGAGCGCCCGCACCCGCACCGAGCTTGGTCTGTACGAGCGCCCGGAGGGCGCAGACATGGAAGCAGGGGAGGGTGAAGCATGATCGAACTCAAGCGCCTGAAACTTATCAACTGGCACAACTTTGAAAATACCACCTTCGACTGCGCCCGCCTGACCTATATGATCGGCGTGAACGCCGTGGGCAAGACCACCATTCTGGACGCCATCCGCTACTGCCTTACCACCAACCGCAACTTCAATGCGCTGGGCAATAAGAAAAGCGGCCGCACCCTGCAAGGCTCTGTCCACGCCAAGCAGCGCGGCGAAAACGCCTACCGCCGCCCGGGGCATACCGTGGCGTATATCGGGGCGGAGTTCTGGGACAGCGTAAAGCACACCAGCTTTGTCATCGCGGTGCGGGTGGAGTCCGAGGGCCCCATGCAGGAACTGCACCCCGGCGACCAGACGTGGTACATCTCCGAGGACGGCATCACGCTGGAGCAGCTGCCCTTCATCGACCCGCGCACCGGTGCGCCCAGCGCCAAGGAGGACTTCAAGCCCGCCGAGGGGCGGCTTTCCTATACCCGCAGCCCCAGCGAAGCGCGGGACCGCATTTGCCGCGCACTGGGCATCGGGCGCGCAGCCAGCCCGCTGGGCAAAAAGTTCAACGAGGTGTTCCAGATGGGCACCAGCATGGACGAGATCCCGAACTTCCGGGAGTTTCTGTACCAGTACATCCTCCCGCAGCCGGAGCTGGACTTGGAAGCCTTGCAGGGTGACCGTTTGGAGCTGGAAAATCTGCACGCTGTTCTGGCGGAAGCCCAGACCCGCGCCGACGCGCTGGAGGAGATCGTGGATTTTGGCCGCGAAGCTGCCGAAAAGCAGACCCAGACCCTTGTGAA
>OGHS01000549.1_pt1 | contig 16661 bp, 23 predicted proteins | sample 1571611 | NCBI WGS metagenome assembly OGHS01 (sample SAMEA2581944, study PRJEB24529) | metagenome | biome: Human gut stool | place: China | collected 2011 | reverse complement strand
TTTCATTATGTTTTCGTCAGAGACTTCTTTGTTGTATTTTATGTTGTCTCTAACTGTTCCATTAAATAGCCAAGTGTCTTGTAATACCATTATGAACAGGTCGTGTATGTTTTCACGAGATAGCTCTTTTGTTGAAACTCCGTCTATTGTAATGTTTCCGTCTGCTATGTTATAGAATTTCATAAGTAGGTTGACCATTGTTGTTTTTCCAGCTCCTGTTGGACCAACTATTGCAACTTTTTGACCTTTTTTTACATCACAGCTGAAATCTTTTATAACTGTCTTTTTGCCATCATAAGAGAATTTTATGTGGTCAAATACAATGTTTCCTTCAACTTTTGCTGGATCAAGATGTTTAGTGATGTTTTTCTGTTCATCCATTTCAGGTTCTTCTAAAAATTCGAAAACTCTTTCTGAAGCAGCAGCTGTTGTCTGTAAGTTTGTCATACCTTGAGCAATTTGTGTTAAAGGCCCTGTGAATAAACGTATGTACATCATGAATGCTACTATAACACCAAATGTGATGCTTCCGTTCATTGTTAAGATTGCACCAACAACACAAACAGCAACATAACTAAAGTTTCCAATAAAGCTCATTATAGGTTGGCTTAAGCCAGATAAGAATCTACTCTTTTTATTACATTCATACACACTTTTGTTTAATTTGTCAAAGGTCTCAGAAGCTTCTTTTTGACCATTGTAAGCATTTACAACATTATGGTTTGAATATATTTCTTCAATATGTCCATTTAATTTTCCAAGTTCGACTTGTCTTGCATTAAAATATTTTTGAGATTTTGCCATTATAACAAACATTGCAACAAATCCAAGTAGGGAAGATACAATACCTGTTATGGCTAAAATCCAGTTTGTATAGAACATCATTATTATTGAACCTATAAATAATGTTATTGCTCCAACTAGTGTTCCTAAACTTTGGCTTAATGACATAGCAATTGTATCAACATCGTTTGTAACTCTAGATAATAAATCTCCATAGCTGTGTGTATCGAAATATCTAAGTGGAAGCTTATTAATCTTTTTAGATATTTGTGTGCGTAATTTTTGAGCAAATTTATTTGCGACTGTTGCCATTATTATGCCTTGTAAAAAGTCAAATAATGCACTAACAAGATAAATAATAAGAAGGAACAATGCTATAGAATTTATTGTATCAAAGTTCATTCCAGTAATTAATCCATTTGTAATTTCGTTTGTTAAATCACTCAATCTGTTTGGCCCGATTATTGATAAAACAGAGCTAAAGCAAGAAAGTACTAGTGCAGCTATTACTAATGGAAGTAATTTGTTTAAATAATGAACAAGTTTTTTTACTGCTGTTTTTAAATCTTTTGGCTTTTCAGCAGGAGCGTTTCTACCAAAGTTACGTGGCTTTTTCTTGTAATCTTCTTCGTTATCCATTTTCTAGTTCCTCCTTTGATAATTGTGAATATGCAATTTCCTGGTACACTTTGCAATTGCTTAAAAGCTCCTTATGTGTGCCCATTCCAACACATTCTCCATTTTCCAATACTATAATTTTGTCTGCATTTAATATAGTTCCAATTCTTTGTGCAACTATTATATTTGTAGAATCTTTAGTGTAATTTCTTAACTCTTCTCTTAGAGTGTAATCTGTTTTGTAGTCTAATGCACTGAAAGAGTCGTCAAATATATATATTTCTGGATTTCTTGCGATGGCTCTTGCAATAGCAAGTCTTTGCTTTTGACCACCAGATAAGTTTGTTCCACCTTGTGCAACATGAGCTTCATATTTTTCAGGCATCTTTTCAACGAATTCTTCTGCTTGTGCAATTTCTACAGCTTTCTTTATTGTGTCTTCTGAAATTTCACCTTTTCCATTGTCTCCATATGCCACATTGTAGTTAACCGAACCGCTAAACATTACAGCCTTTTGAGGAACATAGCCTAGCTTGTTGTGTAAAAATTCTTGGTTATAGTCTTTTACATCAACACCATCTACTAAAATTGTTCCTTCTGTTGCATCATAAAATCTTGGAATTAAGTTAATCATTGTTGTTTTTCCAGAACCTGTTGAGCCAATTATTGCAACTGTTTCACCTTGATGAGCCGTAAACGATATATTTTTTAATACATAATCATCTCCATCAGGATATTTGAATGAAACATTTTTAAATTCGATTTCGCCTTTTTTATCAGTCTCATCGCTATTTACTTTTCCATCTTTAATAGAAGGCTTTGTATCTAAAACTTCTGCAATTCTTTGAGCAGAAACCTGAGCTCTTGGGTACATTATAAATATCATTGCAAGCATTAAAAACGACATTATAACTTGCATTGCATAACTTGAAAATACTACCATGTCGGCGAAAAGTGGCAATTTATCCATCATACTTGCAGAATCTATTAATCTACTTCCAACAAAATAAATTGAAAGTGTTAAAGTATTCATTACCAAATAAATTACAGGAGACATTGCTGACATGGCTCTTTGGTTAAACATTTGAGTATTTGTAAGTTCTGTGTTTCCAACTTCAAATTTATCTTCTTGATATCCTTCTGCATTGAAAGCTCTTACGACTCTTATACCAGTAAGGTTTTCACGAGTAAGTTCGTTTATATTATCAATCATTTTTTGAACTTTCTTAAACCTTGGAAGTACCAATGCTACAAGAAGAGAAACGCAAGACATTAGAACTAAAACTGCAATTCCAGTAAGTGCACTCCATTGCCAATTTTTATTTAAAATTTTAATAACTGCCCAAACTGCTGTAATAGGAGATTTAATCAAAAGCTGTAATCCCATAGATATTAGCATTTGAACATTTGTAATGTCATTTGTTGTTCTTGTAATTAAACTGCTAGTAGAAAATTTCTTAATTTCTTGCATACCAAAGTTTTCTACATTTTCAAATAATTTCTTTCTAACATGAAGCGTGAATGATGCAGAAAGTAGGGAAGTTAGGTAACCAACTACAATTGCTGCAATCAAACTGCCAAATGCACAAGCAAGCATATATCCACCTTGCTTCAAAACATCAGACATTTGGCTTCCTTCGGTTTGAACAAGTTTTGTAATTTCAGACATATAATCTGGAAGTTTCAAATCTAGCCAAACTTGAAATATGATTAATAGCAAAGAAATTGCAACTATTAACCAATCTTTTTTAGTGAAGTTTTTTAATAATTTTAACATTTCTTTTTCCTTTCATTTGAATTTTTGTTTAATAGCGGAGATAAGAACTTATCTTCTGTCATCATTTCTCGAATTTAATATTAAAATTAGTCTTAATAAATCTAATATAGATGAAAGCAAACTTGCAATATAAGTCATAGCAGCTGCACTTAAAACTTTTTTAGCTGACTTATTTTCATCATTATAAACAAGATTTAATTCTTCTAATTGAACCAATGCTCTTTTAGAAGCATCAATTTCAACTGGAAGTGTAACTAATTGAAATAACACTGTTGCTAGAAGAATTATTATAGATAATTTAATATATCCAGTCAATCCTCCTACAATAGAAATAAGTAATCCAAAGTATCCTAAATAAGATACAAAATTTACAACAGGAACTAGGGCAGATCTAATCTTGAAAAAAGTATAATTTTCTTTGTCTTGAATAGCATGCCCACATTCATGTGCTGCAACAGCAAGTGATGCTATTGAAGTTCCATTGTAAATATCTTTAGATAAATTAATAAGCTTTTTTGATGGGTTATAATGGTCAGACAGATTTCCCGAAATTTCATATACAGAAATTTGAGACAATCCGTTAGAATCCAATATTTTTCTTGCCACATCTTGACCAGTTAATCCAGCAGAATTTTGAACTTTTCTATATTTAGAATATGTAGTATTTATTTTAATTTGTGCAAATACCACAAGAAAAAATCCAATAACTGTAAGTAAAACTGTTAGTGGAGTCTCATACGTCATTAGCCAATAATTCATAATTAATCACGTTCCTTTCTTTAGGCGTAAAACCAGTGAAAAAAATAATTATTTTTCCATGGTGTTTATGCAAAATATACAGTCAATTATAAAATGGAAACAGTAGTCAAGTCAACAAAAAAATGTGAAAATTGTGTGAAATATTTAGAAAAAATGAATAATTTTTAATTGAAAACAAACAAAAGAAAAACTCCCTCCGAAGAGAGAGTAAAAAGATTTAATCTTTTTTGTTTAGTTGTTTGCCTTAGTCGGCAGACAACCAGCAGTGCCCATCCAAGTAGAGCCTCTAGAGTTGACTATTTTAGCTTCACTGTAATGCCGTGTGGCATGGAATTTATTAGTGAACACACCATTTGAAAAATACCAGCCTTCGGGAAAGTTAAATTGTCTCGGATTAGTATCAGTGACTATGGTTATATCATCTCCATATGTCACAAGGATAATTTTCCCACGGTTAAGGCTTTCAAGAACCCTAACTACTATGCTAAGGGGCAAGTCCGCTGTACGGACTATTTTGCTACTGTTCATTTTTTTCCTCTTTTTATAGGCTAATTAGCCTATTGTTTGTTAGTACTTGTTAATAGGAAGTTTGTACTTTTTCTCAAACCAGTTTGAGAGTTCATCACCATACTTCCAAGACTGAGAAAGAACTTCTACTGCTCGCCACAATGTTACGAAGTCAATGCTGTCCATGTGCCCGGACTTCATTGCATAGTTGGCAATGTCATAAATCGGCTTGTCACACTTGGTCATAAGATACTGCATCCATAATGCAAAACGCTTAGCAAATGGAATTACAGTAATATACAACCCTGCGTCTTCGGGATATTTAAGCAAATTTTCCCAATGTTGCCAAAGTACTTTTTCTTCCGAACTTTTGAAGACAAATTCTGTGGATTCAGAAATTTGATCTATCTTAGTTTGAACCACATATGCACGATAGGTTTTTCTTACAAATGCTTTTTTAGGTAGACCAAATATCAAACAATCACCACGAGGTAATTCTTCTATTGTCCGGATGATTTCACTTCTGGGCAAATTTTGTGCTGCATAATAACCTCCAATAAAATCTTTTTTGGAGTAATGGGTGATTAGGACAATGGTGCCCTTGTAAATAACCCGTAGTCCGATAAAGAGAGTATTAGAAGGAAGCTCAAAGGCTTGAAATAGAACTTTCTTAAAATTTGATTCTTTTTCAAAACAACCTTCAACCAAATTAGAGAGTGTTTCTAACGAGTTCACGGAATATGCGACCAAAGTTGCAATACCATTATGAAACTTGTAAATAAGGCATCTTTCTTTTTTGGGAGAAAAGTCGTTCCAAATTTCCAATACTGGAATAGGGGCAAAATGCTTATGAATTTTGCGAGCATAAATGAACTTTGCTCTTGTAACCATATAAAAAACCTCCTTTTGTATGGTTCACTAACAAAAAATATACGTACTATAAGATTATAACACTAATTTACATAATTATCAACTAGGGAATTATGCAATTTGATATTAAAAGTTGAATATAAAAAATGTGGTGTGAGTCTTATTAAAAACTCACACCATATTGATTAGGGGTTAGTCGATAAAATCTTCGGTTTTGGTTGTTTCTTCAACCACTATGCTATCTGCGGTTTTGTGCAACATATCTTTGCCATTGATGTTCTTATCTTCTTTGGAATTTTTTTCATCAAATTTTGAAAAACCAAAAAGTAAGTTGAACAAATAAGCAAATCCAAAAGCCTGCCCAAAATTAATCTGAGCCAACTCAACATTTAACAGCCGAGGAAGAATGTTATTCCAAGAATACATTGTAACTCCAACTGCAATAAGAATTGAGAGAATTTCAAATATTATGACGAGCAGAACCAAAACAACCTTTGCGATTTTTTTGTTTTGGAATTCTTCAAAGATTTTTTCCTTCTTAAGTTCTTCATATTCCGATTTTGCACGGTTATAGTAATCAGATCTAAGAGAACCGATTGTATAAGCAAGTACAAATGCCTGAAACATTGTTACTTTCGAGAAGCCGAACATTGTAGTCATAGCGGTATTCCAACACACTTGGAAAATGGCACCCGTTACTACGGCTACAATAGCAAGTGTAACAGTTACGAAAACAACACCTAAAAGAAGGATTGGAATAAAAGCTATTCCAAGACTTATTCCGTCCTTTACTTTCCGCCAACCGTTTTTAGATTTCTCACTCATAAAGATACCTCCTTGTTAATTTTTCAATACGGTTTGTGAGAAAACTTATTTTATATAAAATGGCTAAAAGCCATAAAACATTTTAATTTTAACATTTTTTTGCGTATTTTGCAATAAAATCAATATAAAAAAACTATGGTTCTATGTTTTAATATATTAATATCAAAAAATGTTAAGATATATGAACTATTTTTCATTGATTACGTAGCTTAAGCAAGAGAGCTGTTTATAAGATGATAATTGCTCACCCCTTCAAAAAGATTTCCTGTATGAAGAGGATGATAACCTTATACTTTGTATATTGATAAAATACAATTGTTTTATTAATATTCTAAGATTTTTTTATAAAATTATTGTGCTTCCATTATATAGAAAGTAGAAGAAAAAAGAGGTAGTAAATGGAGAGTATTGCCAATATAGTAAGATTTAAAAATGCAATTGTATAGAGGCTCATTTTGAACCTCTATTATTTATGATAAATTATAATTTTAATAACTAAAATAATAAGTAAAGTAAGAAATACAAACTTATATATATTTATAATTAAAGAAAACATAGACTCACTCATGCTAGTTCCATTATCTTTAAAATAATCGTGTATAATAGAATCTTTGTCTTGCATACTTACCACGACATCTTTTGATTTTCCATTTTCTAAATACCTAATTTTTAGTTTATAATTATGAAAATCAGGCATATATTCTACACTTTCTATATGTGCCTCATTGCTAATGGAAACCTCACCTATACTTGAATAATTTATCATTTCTAATATAGTACTAGTATTTTGTTGTTTATCATATTTTATAACTCTACCATGGAAAATTGTATATGAAAAAAATACAATAAAACTAACAACTGTAATTATAAGAGTTAATATATATACTTTTTTAAATGAATAATTTTGTTTATTACACATATCCAATCCTCCTAAATCTTCTTATTCTGAATAAAAATATATCCATTTCCGCTCTTTTTTAAAGTAACCTCATATTGATTTTCGGGGGTGTTTGCATCACAATAGATGATATGATATATTCCATTATTTACATTACCAGAAAGGCATTTTGCATTAATATGATGAGTGTCACTATAAGCATAGCAGTAAATATAATTTTCTTTCATACTAATTTGTTTACTACTTGCGTAAGTTTTACAATATTTTAATTGTATATTTGGATTGCTATTTTGAGATATATCTAATCCTGTTTTTTCAAAATATAATATTTTAATATGCAATGGGTCAAAGGTTAGAATATCCCCAACGGGTGGAGTGCCATTGAAAACAGTATTAACTAAATACTCATATTCAGGGGAGTTAGAATCGACTATATTTCCAATATAAGTATTATAGTATAATATTTCTGAAATATCTATCATACTAGCGTCATCATAAGTGTGATTAATAAAACCATTATTTGCCACTTTATTAAAAAAATGTTCAATATCTAATAGAGTTTCAGAGTCTAAAGTAGAAGAGCGTTTTATAGAAAATTTTAAAATTGTATTAACTATAAATACTATAAACAATGAAATTAATATTATAAATGCTACTATTTTTAAATAGTTTATTTTTTTCATAATAAATCACCTCTAATAAATTTTATTTAAACTTGGTTATTTCAGTTGTGGATACATTTAGAGTGTATATCTGATTATTTAATATAGTTATTGAAAAATTTTGTTGATAACTATCTATATAGGTCAATAAATCTGTTTGTAAATCAGCTGTAATTTCATTATCATTCCAAGCTAGACTCTTCCCATGGCCCTTTTGATATAAAACGTAATATACTTTTTTAGTTAATATATCTATTTTGAGTTCTAAAGTACATACCTTATTTTTACCTGGAAATCCCTTATAAAAGTTCAAAATGATAATACCATTATTTTTGTCATAAAAAAAGTAATGAATTTCAGTTAATACTAAACCACTTTCATAAGTCTGTGCTATTTGAGTAGTTTCTGTTTTTAGTTGAGAAAGATTCAGTAAATCAGAAGAGAGGGAGTAATCTGTATAATACTCTTTTTCTGTATGCGGATAAAAATCGTCACTGTCATAAAAGAATATATATGCTAAAAAAATATTAAAAAATATGACTACTAATAATAAAAGCAAAATAAAAATTTTTTTTTTTCATAGGAACCTCCTAAATAAATATATATATTATTAGATATTACAAATTGATAAAAAGTTGCAAAATTTTTATTTATTATATCAAAGAATAAAAAAAAAGACAATTTGAAGATGGTAAAAGATAATATTATTATAATAATAGTAAATGAAAAATTGTAATTGAAAATATAGAAGGCAGGTTATGAATTTAAATAAAAAGCTACCATCTATTGACATTATTTCTTGAAAATTATACTATATAAGCATAGCTTAAAACAATTGATATATCCTTATGAAATATTATAGTAACTTAATTATTGCAAATATATTTTTGTTAAAGTCAAATAGTTTTCTAAAATTTTTTATGAGGTGTGAAATGATTAGAGAAGAAAAAATTGAATTTACTACGAAATGGTGTAAATATAGCAAATATGTGATTGAAAAGAAAGATGATAAATACTACATACTTCCATATAAAAACGCGAAACCAAGTACATATGATCCATTTGAAATAAAAAATCAAACATTAAAGGATTTATTAGTAATAGGAAAAGAATCAGTTGATAATGAAATGTTTAAATTGGGAAATAAAGAAGTATCAATTGAGGCTTTAAGTAAAATTGAAAAATTTCAAAGGTTAGTCCTTGAATTTGTTAATAAATATGGATTATTATGTAATTTTAGATTTTTACCAGAAAGCTATGAATTTATGGATAACGGAGAGCTTCCTGTTAATTTAGGATATAATACTTCTATCAATGCATTAGATTTTGAAAAAGTATTTTTGGAAAGACTCACAAATAGATTGGTCTAGTACAATGAAATCAAATGATTATCAAAGAAATACTGGACTTGATGATAGATTTAAACAGACTAAAGGTGACAGACTTGATGATATTATTTTCTCTAAAAATTATGCAGAAACAATTTCTGAGATTATTAATTTTGCAACTATTATATACAATAAAAAGCTTTTAATTTGTGCCTACCTTTATGATGATGTATCAGATGATATTAGGCAACTATATCAAGAAAGTATTACTGGAGATAATTTAAAAAAGCCTAGTATTTCATATGTGGCTGAAGATAGACAAAAGAAAAATAATTATATTAAATAGATTTATGTTATTTGGAGGTTGAAAATGGAAAACAATCTAATAAATGCAGAATACGATAATTTTATTGTTGAAATTAAAAATAAAATACGAAAAAGTCAATATGAAGCTATGAAGGCTGTAAATACGACACTAATTAACTTGTATTGGGGAATTGGAGAAGAAATATATAATCAACAGCAAGAAAAGGGCTGGGGAAAATCAATTGTTGAAGTTTTATCAAAGGAAATTCAAAAAGAATTTCCAGAAGTAAAGGGATTTTCTGCAAGCAATTTATGGAGAATGAGAAATTTTTATCTTACATACAAAGATATAGAAAATCTCGCACCACTCGTGCGAGAAATTAGTTGGACTAAAAATATTGTTATAACAGAAAAATGTAAAGATAATCTTGAAAGAGAATTTTATATAAAAATGACAAAAAAATATGGTTGGTCAAAAGATGTACTAATCAACCATATTGAAAATAAATCTTATGAAAAATATTTAATTAACCAAACAAATTTTGATGAAACTTTACCTGAAAAATATGTAAATCAAGCTAAACTTGCAGTAAAAGATGAATATATATTTGATATAATGGAACTATCTGAACAACATTCAGAAAGAGAATTAGAAAGAGCTTTAGTTGATAATATTAAGGATTTTCTTGGAGAAATGGGTGGAAACTTTGCATTTATGGGAAATCAATATCATCTAAATGTTGATGGAAATGATTTTTATATTGATTTACTTCTATATCATAGAAGTTTAAAGAGTTTAGTTGCAATAGAATTAAAAATAGGTGAATTCAAACCAGAATATGTTGGTCAATTACAATTTTATCTAACAGTATTAGATAAACAGGTTAAAATGGAAAGTGAAAATCCGTCAATTGGTATTATAATTTGTAAAGAAAAAAATAGGACTGTTGTAGAATATGCTTTGAGCAATAGTGACAAACCTATTGGAGTTGCAACATATAAAATTCATGATTCTTTACCAGAGCAAATGAAAGATTTATTGCCATCTCCTGAAGAAATAAAGAAAAGATTAGAAGGATTAGATAATGAGAATTAGATGTTTAAAATGTAATGATATAATTGAATCAAAAAATTTACATGATTGTGTAAGTTGCAAGTGTGGTGCTTGCTCAATAGATGGTGGTAAGCAATATACGAGAATTGGTGGAGATACCAATTATATAAATATAGTATATGAAGATGGAACGGAAAAATTATTAAATAAATCAAATTAAAAGGAGAATTATATATGTCAAAAAATTGTGTTATGTGTAATAAGAAAATTGGCCTATTTGAAAAAATGTATGAAGATAAATATTGTAAGAATGCTATGAAATAATACAAAATAAAAATGCAGAAGCAAAGAGAAAATTAGAGGAAGAAAGAATAAAAGAAGAAAAAAGAATTGAAAAGGAAAAATTGGATATGGCAAGAAATAACTTGTTATATACAAATTATTATTGGGTTGTAATTGGGAATATTTCTTTAATACCATTCCATTATGAAGATATTTTTAATAATTCTATTACAAATAAATTTGAAATCATTGAGCTATTATTAAATGAAATTATTAAAGAATTGCCTAGAGACTTTTCATTTTATGATATAAAGCAAATTACGACATATAAAAATTCATCAAAAATAATAGAGAAAGCATTAAAACTGTATGTTAAAGGAAACTTGGATTCTGAAAAATATTGCTTACAAAAAGTAGAATCACAAAGATATTCTCCTAGCCCAAATCCGATAATTTTAGACGACATAGAGGAAAATAGTTATTTTTTGTGCAATAGTTACATTATAAACTTTGATATTCTTGTGAATAATTTTATAGAAAACCAGAGTAAATTAATAAATGCAATACAAAAAAATATAGATGACATGAAAAAGTGCAAACAAAATCCTAAATATGATTATTATACATGCAGTAATATTATTGAAGAATATGAATTAGACCAAATATATGAAATATTGTATATTTATTATTTTTATACACTTTTAATAGTTTATTATATATATTTTAATAAAATTGTAGATATTATTATTAATAATAGTGAATTATATAATATTTATAAAAAATTAAAAAATGAAATTCATAATGAAAATTATATTATTCAAAAATTATATCCTATATATAATTCATTATACAAAGATGAATATGATATTACCTTTGATGATGAGAATGAATTTAAACTTTTGATTGAAACAATTAATGATAAAGAAAAAATAGTAGAAAAAGATGATTTTATTGATATAAATAGTAGTATTCTAAATATCAATAAATTTGTAAATAGCACAAATGATGATGAACTTGCATTTAAAGTAATAGACGAAATAAATTCAAATATTGTTTCGTATAAAAAATATTTATCAATAAATGATGTTCTTGATATATTAATTTACTCAAGAAAATACATAGACATAATAAATGAAGTAAAAAAACAACAAGCATTAAAAGAAAAAGAACGAATTTTAAATGGATGTTTTGAAGAAGAAAAGAAAATAAATAACAATTTATTAGATTATTCCAATATTACTAATGGATATGATTTTGAGGCTTTTGTGGCTAATGTTAGGATATAATGTAGAAGGTGTTACTTCAAAGAGTGGAGATCAAGGAGCAGATGTAATTATTGAAAAAGATAATATAAAATATGCAATTCAAGTTAAGTATTACAATAATCCAGTTGGAAATAAAGCTATTCAAGAGGTCGTTGCTGCAAAAAGTTTTTATAAAACCGATAAAGCTATGGTTGTTACTAATAGTACTTTTACTCCACAAGCTATAACATTAGCAAATGTAAATGATGTTTTACTGGTGGATGGAAATAAATTAGATGAGTTAATAAAAGAGGTAAAGAATAAATAAAATGAAAATAGAAGAAATTAAGAAAAAAACAAAGAAAAGAATTTCAACAATTTATGATTGTTTTAAGAGTGATTATATAGAAGAATCTCTTATATTATTATATTCGACAATAGATTCAATATCGTGGTTATATTCTACTGAAACAAATATAGATAATAGAAAAACAGGACATGATTTTTTAGAATTTTTAAAAAAATATTATCTACCATGTCTAACTGGCTATGATATATCAGCAGAAGAATTATATTTAGCAAGATGTTCTGTGGTACATACTAGTTCATCTCTTGCAAGAAATCAAAAGCAAAATAGACAATTTCAATATTCTAATTCAGAAGATAATAGAAAGGCACAAGATAACATATCAAAATTGGTATGTAATACTTGTATTAGCATAAATGTTAAAGATTTAATTTTGGCTTTGGAATTTTCTACTGAAAATTTCTTTGATTCTTTATCTATTAATAAAATAAATGAAATAGATAAAAAAACAGAGAATTGGTATGTAGACTGTATAATTAAATAGAGGTAAAACTGGACAAACTATGTCCTTTTACCTTTCTCTTTTTCTATCTTTCTTTTTAGCAATTTCTTTTTCAGCTTTTTCTCTATTTGCTTCAGTTCTTTTTTTAATTAACATTTCTTCTTTTTCTCCTCTTTCTACTTTACTTATAATTCTTCTGCAAGTCTGTAATTTTTTGTTTATTCTTTCAATATCTTCGTTTAGATGGCTAATTTTTGCTTTGAGAATCGTTTTATCGGCACTATTTTGAGTTTGGTTATATAATTTCATATATTCTTCTTTTTGGACTTTTAACGGCGAAATTTCTTTAAGATAGTTAGTTCTTAAATTTTGAATATCTTCTAGAGTTTTTATATCATGAATATTAATCATATTAAATTCATCCATCATTTTATCAAATTTATCCAATTCCTTATAATACTCAGGTGCGTTTTCTTCATAGTGTATTTTAGGTGGTAACTTTCCTAAAATATATAAGAAATGCACATATAATCTATAAAAAGATGATGTTTTCAATAAATTTGCATTAATCTTTACATCTTCATCTATTTTTACTAAATGCTCGTGTAGTTTGTTATCTAGCAATAATTCTTGGTACAAAACCTGTTTATGCTCTCTTAAATAATTTAATCAATCCATATTTACTGAAATGCTTTCCTTTTGTTTCTTTACTTTCTTGTGACATTACTATATTAGGTAAATAATAATTTCTACACTTTGTATATTCTAACTTCATAAAAATATCTCCATTTCATTTAAAAATTATTATTTGCATACAAGAAATCTAAATTATCATATTGTCTTTGTTCATAATTTTGATAATTATTTTTCTTTACTCTATTGTTATAATTATTATAGTTATAGTTAGGTCGTAAATTTTCCGTGTCCTGAGTTGTAGATTTTACGATTCGGGAGTCGTAATTTTTACGAATCACTTTTGTTAATTCTTCATCATGTTCTATTTTTTTAACATAAATTAGGTTTGGTTTATTTGCACCTTGTTTTTTCTCGTGTATCAACTTACATTCATTTAATTACTTAAATGCTTTAGTTGCTGTTTTATCAGATAGATTAAGCATTGTTTGTACTTCTTTTCTAGTAAATATAAGAAATACATTACCATTTTCATCAATCCAGTTATTTTTAGCTGATAAAGTTAACCTATTTAATAGAAATCCATAGAGAATTTTGCTATCTGAATTTAATTTATCTCTATAATTTTTGTTAAAGAATAATTCCATAGGTATTTGATAATATAAATGCTCAAAACATTCGTGAGCTTTGTATGGTATAAATTCCAGTTCTACATCCTTTCTGATAATCAGAATAGGAATAATAATAAATAAAGGATATAATTGATAGAACTATCAAAGATTAAAATTTTTCCCGACATGTAATCCCGACATTTTATATGAATTATTGAGTTTTTTTTGAAACTTTTCAGAATTATTCAAAAATACCAATAAAAGTGTCTTTTTACTGAAATAACAAAAAAACACAGGTTAGAAATTTGTTTTCTAACCTGATATTTTGGTGCAGATGGCCGGAATCGAACCGGCACGGTTTATTCAACCGCAGGATTTTAAGTCCTGTGCGTCTGCCAGTTCCGCCACATCTGCATATAAGTCACTTAACTGGCTAACAAAATGTATTGTACTACAAAGCATAACCATTTGTCAATAGAAAAAATGAAAAAATACTAAAAAATTTAAAAGTTGAATTAAATAAGCTTTTTTGACAATTAAATTGATAAATATATGTATATTTGCAAAAAAAAGCGAAAAAATAAAAGAGGAGTAAATTTTTAATAAGAAAATGTCGAACGATTTTTAATAAGATTTCCAAAAAATGTGATATTATAAATTACGCAAAATAATAGCTATATTAGGTAGAGCACCGTTTCTAATAATAAACATTCAAGTAAAAATAAATAAAAAAGTTACAATATTCGCCATAGCGAAAGCTAGGTATGATTTAATATTTAAAATTTTTAAGAAGAACCGGTGAAAGAAATATGCATATAGAAATATTAGTAAAAGAGGTGCGCGAACAAAAAGGAATGACAATTTCAGGATTGTCAAGAAAAAGTGGAGTATCAGTTGCGCACATTAGTGATATTGAGAAAGCATTTAAAAGTCCAAGCTTACTTGTAATGGTAAGACTTGCTAGAGCATTAAATGTAGAAATAACAGAATTATATAGGGTGAGATGGTAATGTTAGAAAAATACGACCAAAGTATACAAGCTCTACAATTGTATATGAATATAACAAAATTAATTCCTTCTGAAAAAGAATGGAATAGATTTGCTATGGAAGAAAAACTCTTATCAAGTCAATCTATTCAATATCTCAGTCAGAGTGGATTTAATAAGTTGTGTAGAAAATTGATAAAAATAAGATAGTATAATTGGTTTAATTTCTGAAGCAATGTTATAATTAAAATTAAACGTTTGGAATTTATTATATATATAATAGGAAATACTGCACAGAAAATTTATCAAATAAATTTTTGCATACAAACAAATTTATTGAAAAATTTAATTTTATAGAGAAGTATAAAGGGTAGAGTAAAGGCTGAATTTTGAAAATTTCCAGATTTATTCTTAAAATACTAGACTTTTTCATATAAATGCCTTAAAATAAAAAATATCAAAAAGGAAAGAAGGAATTTATATGAATATTTGGCATGATATTGACGAAGAAAGAATAAAAAAAGATGATTTTGTAGCAGTAATTGAAATACCAAAAGGATGTAAAAATAAGTACGAACTTGATAAGAAAACTGGATCATTAAGATTAGATAGAGTACTATATACAGCAACACACTATCCAGCAAATTATGGTTTCATACCAAGAACTTATGCGGGAGATCATGACCCACTTGATGTTCTTGTACTTTGCCAAGAGGAAATTTATCCACTTACATTGGTAGAATGCTATCCTATTGGAGTGCTTAGAATGACTGACTGTGGAGAGGATGACGAAAAGATTATCGCTATACCAAAGAATGACCCATTCTTAAATGAGTATAAAGATATATCTGAAATACCAGCACAAACATCTGCAGAAATTATGCATTTTTTCGAAGTGTATAAACAACTAGAAGGAAAGAAAACAACTGTAGATAAAATGATGGGAAGAGAAGAAGCCGAAAGAACAATTAAAGAAGCTATAGAAAACTATAAAAAAGAGTTTGAAAATAAATAATTAAGGAGAGAACAATGCTGGAAAAAATAATATTCAACTTGTTTGCATTTACATTATTTATACTCATTTTTATAAAATTTATAAGAAAAAATGATACAAGCTATGTTTATTTATTAATTATGCAATTTGTCGGAATTGCTATAAATTTTATAGAATTAAGTTTTGGTAAAAGCTTTGGTGCAATTGTAAAATTAATAATGTATTTATTATCTGTAATATTACCAATTTTCTTTATATGGCTAGAATATAAAAAGAAGATTGATTTTGCAGAAGTATTTTATATAATAGTTGCAAAAGTTACTATATTAATAGGAAAAGAAGATATTGCAAAAAAATATTTACAACAATTAGCAGAAAAATATCCTAATTCAATACAGGGGCATAAATATTTAGCAACAATCTATGAGAAAGAAGAAAAATATGAGCTTGCCTTAGAAGAATATGAAAAAACTTATGAGCTAAATCAAGAAGAAAAAGGAATATATTTAAAAATAGGAAAGCTATATGGTAATATTGGAAGAGAAAAGGAAGCTATTCAAATTTTAGGAGAGCTTCTTAAGAAGAAACCAGATTACTATGAAGCAAGCATGATTTTAGCGGATATATTAAATAGTAAGAAAGAATTTAAAGAAGCTGTTCAAGTCTACACGAATGCATTAAAATATAGACCAGCAGATTATGATTTATATTAT
>OGHS01000542.1_pt1 | contig 16746 bp, 17 predicted proteins | sample 1571611 | NCBI WGS metagenome assembly OGHS01 (sample SAMEA2581944, study PRJEB24529) | metagenome | biome: Human gut stool | place: China | collected 2011 | reverse complement strand
TGCTCTATCCCGAACTGCTGCGCATCAGCCTGTGCACGGAGCAGGAAAAGGACGAAATACGTTTTATGAAAGGATGGAAACTGAAAGAGCTGGAGAAAATAATGCCCGCATGGCAGCGACGGCAGTGCGAGGAGATAAAACGGGAACGGTGGAGAGGATTTTAATGGCTAGTGATTAATGAGGAATGATCAGTGATCACTGAGGAATGGTCAGTAATCAGTAAAACCTACCGGCAACATGATCTACTTGTAAACAACTTTTAAAGGGGTATGTCAAAATCAAATGACTACTCCGAAAAGTTACAGATTGTAACTACAAGACCTAAAAACCGGGTGTCAAAACTCAGTTTTTGAAAACATGAACTTACAATCTGAAATTTGAGCATCCTAAAAGACTAAAGAAAGGATCGTATCATTACTCCATACAGAGCTTGATACGATCCTTTTACGTGTTATAATTACTATCTGTAACTTTTCGGGGCTGTCCTTTTTGTTTTGACATCTCCCTTCTCCTATCCCCAAGTTATTCAGGAACAGCAACATTCAACTACTTCATTCCCCCTCATTAAACCCCAGGCCCTGCTGTTCGGGTTTCAGCTTCTCTGTCAGGAAATTGGTATGCTCCCACTTCGGTTCGGGTGGATTATGATCCAAGGTCCTCTCCTCGGTAGGAGTGTAGCGTCCGTTGTAAGTGCTGAAGGCGAAAAAAGCATCTCCCGGTCCGCCCAGATGGTCGAAACGTACTTTGGCCACACGCACCAGCACCTGCCCCAGTTCATCGTTACGGTCTATCACCATTCCATAATCCGTCTTGTTGAAAAAGGCCGCCGAGCCGTTGATATCATACAGCGTGGGCACAGGCCAGCGTTTGCTTCCCGGTTCGCGGCGCAACTTGGTGGGGTGCGCCACCAAGATGAGCAACACCTTGTGCTTCACGGCAAAATTGGAGAACTCGTCGAAGATGCGGCTGATGTACTGCGTTTCCGTTTCCCAGTCGGGAATCTGATGCTCGAAGCGGTTGAAGGGGTCCACTACCAGCACCTTCACTCCTTTCCGGCTTACCAGTTGGGCGGCAATGCGGAGCACGCTCTCTACCGAGAAATCCTCTTTCGGCATAATGGAAAAGACACTCTGTGCCAGGTAACGGATGGCCTGTCCGGCTTCCGGCAACGGCATCCCTTTGTGTTCGAAACGCTTGCCCACCACGCGGCGTATCAGCTTGCGGTAGTGATAGGCCAGCGGGGTATTCTCCGGGCTGAAATAGCCCACCTTCCAATCGTGGCGCAGGAGCAGGCGCATGGCAATTTCGTCCACAAACTCGCTTTTTCCGCTACCGGGAACGCCTGTGACCGTGAGCACAAAACCACGCTCGAACTTGATCAGACGGTCCAGATTCTCCAGTCCCGTATCGGCTCCTTCCGGCATTCCGTTGTAATAAATATCCATCAGCGTATCCCATTCGTCCATGGGGCAGAAGACTCCTTCCAACGGGATTTCCGCCGCCTGCTCCACCTGTTGGCGAAGCCTCGGAAGATCGTACTTCAACAGATACTCGTTGGCATCCTTGCAGCCTTCCCCCCAGGCCACCACCTTGCAGCGGTCCACGCCCAGGCGGCGCACCAGTTCGTCGCGTAACTCCACTCCGCGCTTGTCGGTATCCATGGCCAGGATGATTTCCGTCTTGTCATCGAAGTGCGACTCCACGAAGCGGTCCAGCCACTGAAGGTTCGCGCCTCCGGCTCCGTTGGGTACGGACACCACTTCTTCCAGTCCTGCGGCTATCAGGCTGAGGGCATCTATCTCGCCTTCGGTGATGTAGCACTTTTCCTTTCCTTTTATGGCGTCTATGTTCCAAGGAATCAGCTCGGCTCCTTTCACCATCTTGAAATGCTTTGCGGCATCCCGGAATTTCATGTTTTTCATTACTCCGTCCTCCAGGTAAGGGAAGCAGATGCAGGCTTCTTCCTTGCCGGTCTGCGGCAGGAATTCCAAGCGTTCCTCTATCTTCATCCTTGTCAGGACGTCCATCGGAATACCTCGTCTGCCGACCATGTATTCCATCATTTCTCCATTCATAATTTGTTTGTTTTTATTGATTACCGGGCATACGTAATGTACAGGCGGTTGCAGGGGGATGTGCGGTTTGCGTTGCGCCGTGTTACGTTGCTGCGGTGCTGTATCGTGGTGCTGCGACGTGTTATGGTGCTGCGATACTGTATCGTGGTGCTGCGACGTGTTACGTTGCTGCGATACTGTATCGTGGTGCTGCGACGTGTTACGTTGCTGCGATGCTGCATCGTGGTGCTGCGACGTGTTATGGTGCTGCGATGCATCCTTCTGCTGTTTCTGCCGTTCCCGGTCTTGTTGTTTCTGTTCTCTTTTCCACATCTCGTCCTCGTTCCACGCTATGGCGAAATCACAATGAAAGCATTTCGCCCATCCCCCTTCACGGGTGATATGCACACTGAACGAAGGATCTTTGGGATTGCTTCGCGTTGCGGAACATTCAGGACAAGGCATACGGAAATGGTCCTTTCTGCGCGGCAGGCTTTTCAGCCACCGCACATAGTCTGCATGTTCTTCGCGCGTCATATCCAGCTCTGTTTCAGGTTATCCCAGGTGGCACGTCCGTTGGGGCGCGGTGGTGCATTGCCGGGAAGAGGAACTCCGCAGTACGAACGTTCGCCGGTCAGCGGATTGTACGTTTCGTAGGGCGAGAGCGATGTCGATTCATTCTGCATCCGGCTTCTTTCTTTCAGCTTTTCTTCCAGAAAAAGACGGGTGGGCCTTTCTCGGCGGATGTAGTTGGCGAAATAAGCTTCGGCTTCGGACACGGAAGTGATTCCTCCTGTGTTTCCTTGTGCCACGACATGTTTCTTGAACAGATCACGAATAAAAGAAAGATTGTTCAAAAAGAGTTCCTTCAAACCTGACATCATCCCCACAGCCTCTAGCCAACTCTGGGTAATGAAAGCTTCATTGATGCATTGTTCCCATCGGGGTATCGTTTCGGACAATTCGGAAAATCGGGGAAGTTTATCAACAGCAGCAACAGCAATTATTTCTTTTTCTTTGTTATTGTTGTTTTTCTTCTCTCCTCTATTCTTTTCTTCTCTTATAAAGTTTTGCTTAAAGCTTGCTTGCAAATTCTTTCCATATCGCTCATTATCAACACTTTGAATCACATTTTTGACTGAATTTCCATTTATATTTTTTGCAGTCGTATTTTTCATACTTTCCGCACTACTTTTCACGTTGCTCTCCGTGCTGTTTTCCTTGTAGATTTCCTTATTATAATCCGAATGGATTGGCTTGCTGTTATCCATGCAGACAACCTTGTCACTATCTACATTGCTGCTTTCCATATAAATTCTCTCCTTGCTATCCATACTGGGTGCACCACTGCTTTTCGTATAGACTTCCTCATTATTATCCATGCAGGACGCATCATCGCTTTTCATGTAGATTTCCTCGTTATTATCCATGCAAGGTGCACCACCATTTTTCATGTAGATTTCCTCGTTGCGATCCATGCAGGACGCATCACCGCTTTTCATGTAGATTTCCTCGTTGCAATCCATGCAAGGTGCACCACCACTTTTCAGGTAGGCTTTCCCGTTATTATCCATGCAGGACGTATCACCGTTTTTCATGTAGACTTCCCCGTTACGATCCACGCAAGGTGTATCACCACTTTCCATGTAGATTTCCTTGTTATTATTCACGCAGGGTGCACCACTGCTTTTCGTATAGATTTCCTCGTTGCGATCCATACAGGGTGTATCACCGCTTTTCATGTAGGCTTCCCCGTTATTATCCATGCAAGACGCATCATTGCTTTTCGTGTAGACTCCCTCGTTATTATCCACGCAGGACGCATCACCGTTTTTCCCCTCGTTGATTCTGCCCCTCCCTATTGCAGACGCTGTAGACGCAGTTGCTTTTGCAGATGCTTTCACCGTACTTTTCTTACTGCTTCTCCCTCCCTTACTGCCGGCAGCGGCACGTTGCTCGGAAAGTTTACTCTGATATCCCATCACCTCGTCCAGATACAGACATCGGAAATACCCGTCCTCTGTAATGAGAAACAAATCGAAGTCCTTAATAAGATGTTGCAGATTTTCCACGGTAGCTCCCCACTGATCGGCCAGCAAATCCAGTTCGTTAAAATCATGTTTGTATTCCTGCTGTTTGCGCAGAAACAATATCGTTTCAAGATACAACCCCAGCCCCATGCATTTCATGTCGGCATTCAGCTTCATCATTTTGTAATCCGACATCAAACTGCAATTCAGCCGGATAAACTGCTCTGTATAATCCATTTCTTTTGTGTGTTAGTATAAATATAACGCAAAGGAACGCAAAATATAAATAGGGCGTTGCTCACAAAAACAAGCAATTGTTAATAAACATTTCCTATCTTTGCCGAGACATTTTGTAAGTAGCTATGTTTATGCTGTTTACAAATCATTATTTAATAATTTAATTTTTAGTAACATGAAAAAAATTTGAGATCATCAGCACCTGCATCGGTAATGCCGTGCGAAGAAACGATTTAAACCCCAACAACTTGGGCGACAAAGGTGCGATAGGCCGGTCCACCGCCACCAAAATTCGAGACGGAAAGATTGTGACTCCAAATTCTTACTTCAAACTGATGAAATGGCTGGAAAAAGAGAAACCGGAGGTTTACAAAGAAGCCATGGAGCACATTCTGAAAGAACTGGGCAAGCTCAAAATGGAAGAGTAACCTCCCGACTTCCCGGAAACGGGAATTTTCCCCGGTAAACGTGGAGAAACGAGAAACCGCCATAGAGCGCCTCTGCATGGAGACTGCCTCTATGGCGGTTTTTTGCACCCGGAATAGCTGTTTTATTATCTTTGCAACAGTTGGATATAAGAAAGGTAAACCCTCAAATTAGGGTTTACGTAAATCATCTGCATATTCCTCAGCCGACATATTTCCGCCCCAATCGCCTTCGTAACAAGCAAAAGGATCTTCTGTTTCAATATTCTGTTCCTTTGTATACGTATTTCTGATGGAATTTGTCAGTTTTGCAATCAAATCCGGTTTTTCATCTACACTCAGTGAAGACAATACACTCATATACACATCTGTTATACTTATATTTCCGACCATAAATCCTCCTTTTTTACAAAAGAACAGAATCTATTCCGAAGATCCTAATCGGATAGTCTTTTTTATCATTTCAGATGGATTTTAAAGTAAATGCCACCGGAGAAATATTTCCCGTTGTTCAGTTCGGCAATCAGGTTGATGTGGTCTTTCCAAAGCTGGTAGTGCGCCCCGATGTTCACTGTGCGGGCGTCATATTCGGCCATCAGGTTAAGATTATTTACAACTTTAATCAAAGGCTGGTCACCGAGTAACTGAAAACGGAAGTTTGTGCCGAATGAAGGACGTTTATAATGCTCTATACCTTTGGCATTACCATATACAAATGCGGCATGAATACCCCATTCACCTATATTCTGAACATCCAAATGTTTGGTTACAGCCAGATAATAACGTGTTGCGTAATTATTGGAACCGCTTGTATTACCGGACACCAGTTCACCACCGCCATGATCGGCATGAGAAGTGGGATCGTCCAGACCAAGGACTATTTGCGGTGTCCACTCCTTCCACCACCCTTCTTTCCAAAGGCGCAGACGCGCACTGAAAGCCCGGTCCTGATTCGTGAATTTTCCCCAAGACTGTTCCGGGAAATAAGTAGAGCCATGATCCGCATGTACCAATGTACAGATATACGACACCTCCAGCCAAGGGAAAATAGTAATATTAATGTAATAATTGAAGGTATACCCCACTTCACTGCTACGAAAATGGGTGGATAACGGATGAGTATTCAAATAGTTTCCACCAAACAGAAAAGTTTTATCACGCTGCATATCAGCCGTGGGAGCATGAAGCAGTCCGGTAGTTCCCAGCAATGCCTGGGCATCAGCCCATAAGGAAACACTACACCAAAAAACGAGCAATAAGATTCTTTTCATCAAGCTACTCCTTACATATATTCCACATGAACAACAGATTGCCGATAATGTAACGTTTCCACATCCGGCGGGGTTCTTTCAATAACCGGTAACACCATTCCAGAGAATGCCTTTGCCACCAGGCGGGAGCACGCTTTACCGTTCCGGCATAGAAATCGAAAACAGCACCTATCGTTCCGCAATGGCAATGGATTTTCAATTCATGCCAATGCGTGTACGCCCATTTCTCCTGCTTGGTGGCAGTCTTCCGAAACCATGCTTAATGTGTCTTTGCATAATTGATAGCTTCGACTATCGCCCGATTGTCCTCTTCCGAAAACTCCGGCTTATAGGGTGGCGAATAGGTTTCCACTTCGATGTTGGGATAATCCACTTTCACACGCTGTTTTATCAATGCCAATACTTTTTCACTGCTGCCCATGAAAAAACATTTTCCTCCGATAGTATTCAGCTTGTTCATCTCGAACTCGAACAGATTCCAGCCGGCAATACGCTCTGTAGGTTTGGATCTTGCATTCAGCCAACGACACGCCTTGACAATACTTGCTCCGTCGGGGATTAACACATCTCCCTGCTGCAAAGCTTCGGCAAAGAGCTTGTCTTTCTGGGCGGTGTTGTAGGAATGGGCATTGATGGTGTTGATCAGGAGTTTGCCGGAAGGCAAAGTGGTCAGCCCTCGATGGCTTTCCAACAAGGGTAAGTTTTTTAACTTCAATAACATGGATATTGTAGTTCTACCTTTAAAAATTAGTTTTCTTTTTCCTTTTGAGGAAGATTTTGGGATAATATATCCAGCATTCTGTGCTCAAATTGTTGTAGAGTAAATTCACGACAGAATTTATCATAACCGGCATTTCCCATTTTAACTCTTAATTCCTCATCATCCAACAACTTCGCAATACAATCAGCCAACGAATACGGATTCTGTTTTTCACAAATCAAGCCATTTTCTCCATCTTTCACCATATCGGGGATGCCGCCTTCATTGGTTGAAATGGCTGGCAATTTATATTCCATGGCTTCTAAAATGACCAAAGGGAAACACTCATTATAATAATAAGTTGGAAAAACAAAGACATCTGCTTGTTGAAAAAAAGCATTTTTTTCTTCTCCTACTTTTCGACCGACATAAGCAACCCTATCATTCAAATCCCGTTTATCCACTTCTTCTGAAAACTGTACAGCATTAATCTCGGCTGTTTCTCCACCTACATACTGACAATTAAAAAGATACCCTTTTTCTTTCAATATTCTTAACGCATCAAGTAATACAAACACTCCTTTATTTATCAATAGATTAGAAAGAAAAAGTAGATAAGGGACTTCGTTTTTCCGTCTTGCTTCAAATTCTCCTTTACGTAAGTTTGGTATACCATTCGGACAAATATACACATCTTCTCTTTTTACATACTTGGCTATATCTTTATAAAGAGTCTCTGCCAACAGAATTACTTTCAGATTGCTGAAAAAACGTTTATAAAAGAAGTTATAAACCCATTTACTCTGATAAACCGAAACGCCTTTATTGTGATAATGAGCTATGACTTTGCACCCCATACTTTTCAGCATCTGCACTACAATAAAGTCTTTAAAAAAGGCTTTTCCTCCGGCATTCGGAGTGATATAAACCAATTCGGGACGGATTTCTCTTACAACGTGAGAAATATGCTTTAGAAGAAAGAAATACTTCAACAGCTTTTTTAAACTTATATGCCCAATATCAGACAAACTTCCTGCTGTAGCTAAATTTATACAAAAACAATCGAAAGAAGAATTTACCAACTCACTTTCTTGAATGTATTTCCCCATCATGGCTGCGCCATGTATAGGTGGAGGAAGGTGAAGAATAAAAAGGATTTTAGGTTTCATCAACTATCAAAATCTATAAACAAAATACATTATCCGGCTAAAAATTCGCTTTATGATGGAATGATAACCAATAGCAGAACGAAATAAGGATGGATGGATAGACACATTTTCCGGATATGTAAACTCCTTTTTTGCCGAGTTATCAAATATACAATGAAAACGACTCCAGCGCTTACAGTTTGTACCTTTCCCATCAAAACCATCGTTTTGCACTTTGCTTGTAACAGGAAATAAGGAAACTTTTTTTTGTAAGAACTGAGCAAAACAAAAGCGAATAGCCCATGACTTATTCCTTCCACATTTCCAATCGTTCAGCATCTTCCAACAATCGGAACCTCCCCATCGGTTAAATTCTTTTTTCAGTATGTGGTATATATCGAAATTCTCCAACTCCCAATCCACACTATTCCAGCGGTCAGCCCAAGTAGCCCATCCCCATGAACTACTACGAGTACAGAAATAAGTATCATATGAATAATCTTTCGGCACTTTCACTTTATTAGAATATCCACAAATAGAAAACACACTCGTCTCTTCTTTGTACTTATCAAGACCTTGATTCATAAAAAAAAGAAAATTGGGTGCAAGAATAAGATCATCTTCCAAAACTATTGCTTTACCATATCGGTTGATAACTTCTGTTACACCTTTTATAACAGAATTACCAAGTCCTTTATTTGTTTCTGAGAAAGTATAATTCACACTTTTAAAACCGACAATATTCTCAATATACCTACATACAGAACAAACTAATTCTCGTTCTCCAACTTTTCCTTCCCGTGCGCCATCTACAAATACAAATAAATCAGATTCTTGAGCTTCCTCATTTAATAATAATGAAGTTATAACATTTATCAAAGCATCAAGTCTATTAAAAGCAAAAATAATAACAGGTGCCATATCATTCTGTCTTTTTATCATATAACTCCATGCTCCTTGTCAAGTTTATTCATTAATGTTTCAGAAATATCAGAAGCAAATTTACGCGCAAACATCTTATCACTTTCTTTTAATTCCTCATAATCTTTCAATGAAAAAACTTGTATCTCTTTATTATAATTAAAATAGGTCACAGCAGAAAGAGATTTTAGCCCATCATAAACTCCTTTTTTATAGATTGTAGCATTCACCTTATATGGCGAATTAAAAATAATTGTTGGAATTACCATCTCTTCCGGAACAAAGGAAAAACGAAAATATTTCATTAATTCTTTATTTACAACCAATTCATCTAACACATATTGAGCTAATTCAAAGGTTATACACATATATGATGACGATTGATAAACATCCCATCGTTTACCTTTAACCATTATATAAGGCTTCTTTCTAAATGGCAGCAATCTCATTAAGATTCGACTACTTCCCGAAAAAATTTTTTTTATCCTATATGGCACATTATTCATATCACGAAAGAAATGATACAAAATAATTTTAGAAGGTATCTTTTTCGGATTTTTCACTTCTGATATATTAAGTCCTATTACATACTCTTTATGTGGGTTATCATTTAATTCACAAATGATTTTTTCATTACTCCACAGAGGATAGTCTTGTCCGGTAAGAAGGAAAACTCTTTCAAAGCAAATTTTAGAATGTACACATGTGTATAAAAGTTCTTTTTGGTATAAAACTTGATTAAATCCTCCCCATTGAATATAATAACGTTTAGAAGTAAAAATCACATACGGCAATAAATCAATAGGTAAATTATCTATAAATATTTTATCATCAACCTTAGCGTCAACATGAATAAAAAAATAGGTTTCTTTTCCCCGTAATGCTTTTAACATACGCACAAATTGTTGTGGATCTTTATATACAGAAATTAAATAAGCTATTTTCATTTTATAATTAAAATAATAATTCACAAAAAGCTAAGTTAATAGTCCATCAAGTATAGATTGCTTAAAAAAACGCCTCCAATTTATTTATCACTAAATACTCATCTTTCCCTAGACATGAAAGACATTAGATATTAATTTATAACCTATATTTAAACGAATCCCAAATAAACATTTGAGAAGGAGTAAATAATATATACTTTCCAAACAAAACACATAAAATATAACCTAATATGATATAATTCCCTACTATAACCCATTTTGATTTTAGTCTCTTTTGTAAAGGATATTGATATAAAATATTTGCAGCTAACACAAACCAAAACATATACAATGGCCTAAAAAAACGCCTCATTATTTCAAGTTCCATTACAGCTTGCATACCAATAGCACCGATAACAAAAAGATTATATATAATAGCCAAAGACTTTTTATTCTTAATATTTTTTTCATGTTGAATACTTTTTCTACCCATTATTATTAAAGAAATATCAAATAAAAAAAGTGCAATATTCCCCCAAACAGAACGAATATAATCTTCCCGAATAGCACTAGAAGTAAACCATTTATCAGCATTTTCAATATAGCTAGAAAATTTTAAATCCCCTAAATCAAATAGAGAAAAAACATTCAACATGAAAGTATCAAGAAAAGAAATATCAAATATAAAGAAGAAAAAAAGATACGCTATAAGTGAAGACTTCAATTTAAAACACCTTTCCTTTTCTATTATATACACTGTATATATAATAAAAACAACTATAACAGATGATAAATGAAAGCCAAATGAAATAACAGCCCAAAAACATGACATAACATATTTCTCTTTTAACAGAAAAGATAGCGAAATCATCACAAAAGAAAGAGAAACAAATTGACGTACCAGATTTTCCATAGATGGAATACTCGCAATTAACGCAAAAGGTATACATAAACAAAGTAAATATCTAAAATTTTTACATAAATGCAAAATTCCTATAATCCAAAACAAAGAATAAACAACGAAAGCAATACAATATGGAAAATCCATTAATAACATTCCTTTATTTAGTAACATAAATAAAGGTTCATTCTCAACCTTCGGGTCTAATGATTGCAAATATGTATATACATATCCTATATAATCAACACCTCTTGCGTACCTTAGCCCTTCTATCAAAGAAAAGGCTATTATCGGAATAATAGCATATAACCAATAATTTCGTTCATAAATGCTTTTTTCCTCTTTAGAAACCACTAAACGAGAATATATAATAAAAATTAAGAATAATAATATAAGAAGTAATACATAGTCAATACGTATTCCTGTTTCCTTTAAAGTAAAATCATACCATCCTTCAATCATTTCTATTTGGATATTTTATAGTCGGAGAAAAGAAAAAAGCAGCTCCAATTGCTCTTACTAAAATCCAACTATGTAAGAACTTCAAATTCACTATTGTTTTAAGCAACAATGCTATTTTTGTGTAGAGATAACGCAAAATAGGTAATCTTTTACGCCAATATCCTTTACGAGCAATATAAAATTGATTCCGAAACATATAATAATACAATCTTAATCTATGCGGCTCAGATTCAGTGATAAATGAAAGGCCTTCAAGCATTTTCCGCATATGGACAACATGGCTTTTACTTACCAAAAAACAAGGTAATGCATTAGACAAACGTATTGTATATTCTGTGTCATCCCCCCAAATAAAAAATTCTTTAATAGGCAAACCATATTTATATATATTTTGAACAGGTATAAATACAGAAACAAAAGTAGCACTTCTAACCTTTACAATACCATTTATTAAAAAACGTGACCAATCTGAATAAGCTCCTTGACTTCTTAAATCTACCTCTGGTACATTTGTAGGATTTCCATTCCTATCAATAACAGAACTGCATAAAAAGCCAAAATCTTGTTTCAATAAAGGAACAGCCCATAACAATTCCTGTAAAGCATCAACATTACAAATTACATCATCATCCATAAACCAACAGTAATCATAAGCATGTTCAGCCACATACTTCAAACCTGTATAAAAGCCTCCTGCTCCACCTGAATTTTCTTGACTAATTACAATTAAATCATTCTGCAATGACAACCACTCACAAGTTCCATCCGTAGAGCCATTGTTTACAATAACAATACGAAAATTTTTGTAAGTTTGATGTCTCAAAGCATCTATACATTCTTTTAATAAAGAGAGTCGATTATATGTAACAACTACTATTCCAACCATAATTCTATTCTTTTTTTACACAAACAATTACTATACGCATTATTCATTAAACCAATATTTTCTAAAAAATTTTCTTACAATACTCTTTTTATTCATTCCTAACTTTTTTGCAAGTCGTTTTCCATACATCACTAAATAGTACCACAGCAAATCTATAGAAGAAACATACTGGTATAAAACATTTTTCATACGAGACTTTAATTTTAAATCCTGAATACCATTGTATTTCATCATATTCTGAATTCTCATATATGAAGAAATAAAGCTAAACTTTATTATCTTGGCGTCTTGCAACAAGCCATATATAGAAACAAGATGCATTATTTGTATATAAGAATCGAAATCTGTTAAAAATTTATAGTTAAATTCTTTCTTTAAAGTCGAGATAGCACTTGAACTCCTTTCATAATATTTATATACAGGAGTAGTTGTATAAAAAACATTTCCTTTCTGTAAACATAAATAGTTGACACAAAATAATCTATCTTCATTAAAATAAATTCGCTCATCAAAGCGAACTCCTAATTGAATAATCTCACGTTTAAAAAGTTTAGTCCACAAATATCCTTGATATTCATAATATAATGGTCTAAACATATTTCTTACCCCTTCTTTCCTATTTAATATCCTATGAGAACGAATAGGCATTGAATAAGCTAATTTTCCATCATTACTATAGCGTTCATATCCTGCCATTACCAAATCTACATTATGACCGATACTTGCATAAAGAATAGATAACCCATTGGGAAATAGTTCATCATCTGCATCCGAAAAAAAAATCCAATCCCCAATTGCATTATCAATACCTACATTACGTGCAGAACTAACCCCCCCGTTCTTTTTGTGAAAAACTTTTATACGAAAATCATTTTTTGCATATCTATCACATATATTTCCTGAATTATCAGAGCTACCATCATCTATTAACAATAATTCAAAATTTCTAAACGATTGATTCAAAATACTGTCAATACAACGAGGTAAATATTGTTCCACATTAAAAACTGGAACTATTATAGAAATCTTAGGCACTGTCATTTTATTCCTACTATTTTTCCCAATAAATATCCTCTTTAACAATTTGAGAAGGAATACCAGCTACAACACAATTAGATGGTATATTTTTAGTAACCAAAGAACACATACCTACAATAGAGCCATTACCTATATTAACTCCTTTCATAATAACCGATGAAGCTCCTAACCACACATGTTTCCCTATAATCACATCCCTGCCTCTATTAATTTTCTTTCCTTTATTAAAAATTGAATGTTGATCACTTGTTCGGATTTTAACCCCATCTGCGAAAATACAATCATCTCCAATTTCAACTTTAGTACCCTCCGACAATACTAACTGCACATTTTGATCAAATATTACATTTTGCCCTATAACTATTGTATTACAATCACCTTGGATAAAAATTGTATTTGTACATTTCAGATTACAATTATCACCAATAACTATTTTATTATGATTTCCATAAATAAAAATCTTTAATTGTCCATAGCTAACATTATTACCACAAAGTACTTCATTTCCAACACCATATATTTTACGAATCATCCTAGAACAAAAAATCTGTTTAAGATTCTTTTTCCCCCACCTTAGGCATTGTTTACAATTATATAAAAAAGTGCTTCTATTCATTTTCTATTAAGAAGATAAAAAAAACGATAGATAAAGGATCTAAAAGCTTTATCAAGGAAAAAGAACACACATAAACTAATAATTCCATGAATGGATAATACACACAATGAGTGTATTATCCATTCTACAATATTTTCACACAATACTCCTTGCCATACATACATAAAAAAACATTGGCTAATACTATACGATCCAATTATCATAAACAATATTTTACTTATATATAATACATATCCTTTAAAAGGGAGTTTAAAACCGCGAGAGTATAAAAAATAAGGTTTCCAGCCATAAGCAATGAATAAAAGACTTATAATTACTCCCCCAATAATCCCAGCCAAACCATAGTAATACCCTAATACTACAGATAATCCCAAATTTAAAATAGCTTCCACAACAGGTGCATAAACATCCTGAAATAACCCATAAGCAACAATAAAAGAATCATTCGTACGGGTCATTGCAATAAAAGCATAAATAACCAATAAAACGAAAGAAGTAGAATCCAATAAATAATCCTTACCCACCCAAAAAGATATAAAAGAATGAGATAAATGAAAAAGACAAAAACATATTACGGAAGCAAGCCAATAACGACTTACTGTATACTCCCTAAAAAAAGAAAGAATTTTATCTTTATTTCCTTCTGCAATCAAATTTCCGATGCTAGCATTCATTCCATTAAATATAGACGTAACAATCATTGATACACTCACTACTAACAACATATAATTCCCATAAATAGCAACAACAGTCAACGATAGAAAAGCATAAATAATCAATGGACTAGTTTGTCCCAACACATAAGCAGCAAATTTATGAAAGAACAGTTGTTTGGTTTTTTTTATTATCACAGAGTGTTTTCGAGATAACATTTTTCCTTTTGATAAGTCTGGATGAAGCCAAGGAAAACTCCGATGTATCGTTTTCTTTAAAGACAGGCAAGTAACAACAGACATCAACAATTCAATTACTAACCAATAAATATAGCCTTGATGAAAATAACCAATACCAACAATCTGCATCAATAGTTTTAATGCTCGAAAGCCTTGTACATTATAATTTATCTTATATTCCTGTTGGTCAGCACTTAGCACGATCTGCTGATAATTAATAATATAACCCAACATGGCAGCCAACAACAGAACACCAAATGAACCGTATGCATACCATAACGGCAATTCCATCTTAGCAAATATCCATGGAAAGAAGCACATTAAAACAGCACCACCTGCTAATACTATATAAGCAATACGCCTATAAAGCCAACCTTGGACAGCAACTATCTCGTTTATAGTTTCATAATCCTTTTGAAATAGAGGAGTATATAATGTGTATGAAATAGCTGCACTTATACCCAGTTCTGCCAAATTAAGAAATCCAAGTAAATTCGTTGCTGTTGTATTCAATCCTAAGACTTCCGCACCTAAACAATCAATGAGAATCTTACGCGAAAAGAATCCAAGAACTAAGACGAGAACACTAAAAAATAAAGAAACACGAGCATTTTTAATGCTCTGTACTGTGCGATTCATTTCTGCCATTGGTCTAAAACTTATACTTATGCTGAGAACAGTGATTTTCCGGCATGACAATCTTACCATTAAAAGACTTCAAGTATTTGATTGTCAAATATGATTATTCAAATATCAGAACAAAAAAAGACCAACTATATTTGTAATATAAAATAAAGGCTATAACAATAATCAGACAATTAGTATCCAGTACTATATTAATCATTATAAGGTGTTCTCAAATGTTCTTTTAATATAGCCTCATTCTTATCCTGGTCTCACAGACCTTCATCCCACAACTTATCCATATCCCTCTCTACTCTTTGAGCAAAGTAGGCTGTCAAAGATTTACGTATTTCTTCCAAGACACGCTCGTCTTTAGCATAAGAAAACATCTTCAACAAATATAATTGAACTGGGTTTAAAGGTTCTGACTTCATATTCTTTAGTTTTTGATAGACTAAGAGCACCTTGAATATCAGAGGACATAAAAATAATCAGACTTATACAATGAGAATAAGAAAACAAGATTTAATACGTTCCGAATCAAAATTTACCACACTTCAAAATAGGTAGCGTCCTGACCTGTACGTTTCTTAAAGTCCTCCTTCATTTTCTTTTCCAGCTCCTTAACATATTCACGCTTTAATCTTCTTGCTTCTTCCAGCCGACGCAAAGCATCTTCGCGTGTCATTTTCTTAGTGCCTTCATTTTCCATCTTTACTTGAATATTCATATTATCCACATACAATAATAAAACACTATGAAGCACCTATCCCTGTTTACTTTTCGGCTATTCCAAACTTCTGCCGGAACAGAAATACACAGACACAAGCATCAAGAAGATTTTGTTTCATAATTCGATCTCCTTATTTGAAGTTCTCGCACCACGTATGTCCTCAACAACCTCATCTGTCGTACGATCATCATCCCATCGTCCGGCAAATTCTGAAGTCCAATTTAGAGCATCTAGCGTATTATCCTCAACTAGTAAGGAAGCAGAGAACTGTTTCATTGATCCTAACTCAATATCAGAATCTAAGTTTTTCAACATACCCATTGAACAGTTTTTTTCATATTAAAAGACTTGTAATATCCAGCCATCATTACATCCCATTATTATCAGAAGAATATTCAACCATTTCCTCATTTACCATCAAATCATCTGACGAGCTAGTATTGTACAATTTACGCCCTTCTAACAAATCTGAAAAAGAAGCCAGGTCAATCACTGAAAGTTTAGGAAAAGAAATTGTACTCAACACCTTAAAATGCGCATCATTAGAAACCAAATAATCAGCTCCGGCAGCAATAGCACAATCTACAAACTTATTGTCGTCTTTGTCTGCATATATTAAATGAAAATGATAATGAGGGTCAATCAATGACACATAAGGAGAATTTAGCAATGCCTGTATTACATTGGATGCTATCAAAGCATTTGTCTTCAGACTTATTATTTCTTCATACTCCTCTAATATTTCGTTGGAAACATAAAGAATATATTTACCGGAGTGCAAGCCTCTCCACACATTAAAGTAATTCCCTCTTTTTGAAATAGATGAAATCAGACAATTAGTATCCAGTACTATATTAATCATTATAAGGTGTTCTCAAATG
>OGHS01000539.1_pt1 | contig 16814 bp, 15 predicted proteins | sample 1571611 | NCBI WGS metagenome assembly OGHS01 (sample SAMEA2581944, study PRJEB24529) | metagenome | biome: Human gut stool | place: China | collected 2011 | reverse complement strand
TAAATTGTCTAATTTTATCCACTCGTCTTCATATTCTAAATATTTAATGGATTCAATTATTACTATTAGAAATGATAGATTCGTTATCCCAGTTAAAGAAGAATATAAAGATAGCATTTCTGGCGCCATTTTAGATATTTCCGCTAGTGGCTCTACTGTTTATATTGAGCCTTCTTCAATATTTGAGCTTAATAATAAAATTAATGGAATTAAAGCAGAGGAATCAATCGAAATTGAGAAAATTCTAAAAAATTTATCATTATCATTGTTCCCTATTGCAAGTAAAATAAAGACAGCATTAGGAGCAATTGGTCAAATTGATTTTATATTTGCTAAGGCAAAATATTCTAAGAAAATCAATGGAATTTGTCCGCTAATAAATGATAAGAAAGAAATTAATTTATATGGTGCTAGACATCCTCTAATAAGTCCAGAAGTAGTTGTACCTATTGATGTTTCGTTAGGTAACAATTATACTTCATTGTTGATTACAGGGCCAAATACTGGCGGAAAAACTGTAACTCTGAAAACTGTTGGTTTATTCTGCCTGATGGCTTGCAGTGGAATTCTTATTCCTGCAAGAGAAAACAGCAGTATATTCGTATTCGATAATGTTTTTGCCGATATTGGCGATGAGCAGAGTATTCAAGAATCTTTGAGTACATTCTCATCACACATGGTAAATATAATAGAAATTTTAAAGGAAGCAACTTCATCAAGCTTAGTTTTATTAGACGAACTTGGTTCTGGTACAGACCCAGTTGAAGGAGCAAGCTTAGCTATAAGCATCTTAGAGAATTTGCATACTCTTGGAGCCTTAACTATTTGCACAACTCACTATCCAGAGCTAAAAAAATATGCCTTAACACATGAAGGATTTGAAAACGCAAGCTCTGATTTTGATGTAGAACATCTTCGCCCTACTTACAAGTTATTGATTGGTATTCCCGGAAAGAGTAATGCTTTTGCAATTAGCAAAAAATTAGGTTTGTCTGATGAAATATTAGATAGGGCAAAATCTTTTCAGAAAGATGATGATATCAATATAGAAACATTATTGAAAAATATTTATGATGATAAATTGGCTATTGAAGAGGAAAAAGAAAAAATTAGAAAAAATTCTAGTCAGGTAGAACTTTTAAGAAAATCGTTAGAAAGAGACAATTCAAAATTGACACAAGAGGCGGAAAATATTGTATCTGATGCAAAGCAAAAAGCAAGAGAAATCTTGCTAGATGCTAAAGACGAGGCAAATGAAATAATACGTGAATTAAATAAAGAATCTACTAACACAAAAAGTGCAAATGTTTTAAGAAACAAATTAAATTCATCAATAGATACACTTTCACATATTGAAACTAATAATTCAGTAAGCAATTCTAAGTCTTTGTCATCGGAAGATATTACAGTCGGCATGGAAGTAATGTGCAAAAACTTCAATGCTAAAGGAACCGTTCTTTCACTTCCAAACAGGTCGAATGAAGTACGTGTTCAGATTGGAGCTCTAACAACAAATGTTAAACTATCAGATTTATTATTATTGAATACTTCAAAAAAATCTAGTACAAAACAATCTGGTAGCACACATAAAAATAGCAATGTTACATTTTCAAATAATAAAGCTCAAAATGTAGCTTCAGAAATTAATGTCATCGGATTAACAGTTGACCAAGCACTTCCTATTGTGGATAAATATTTAGACGATTGCTACATAGCAAATTTAGAAAACGCTAGAATAGTTCACGGAAAAGGAACAGGACGTTTACGCGATGGAATTCACAGTTTTCTAAAGAAGAATCCTCATGTAAAAAGTTACAGAATGGGAACCTATGGAGAAGGTGAAATGGGTGTAACTGTTGTAAGTTTTAAATAAACAAAAATAAGAGGAATTTTAAAATTTTCCTCTTATTTTCTTTAACCTTGGTTGGAAAATAATTTATTCAAACATATTTCCAACACCAACAGGATTTCCTCTTAAAAAGTCTCCTACCGCCATTCTTTTAGAGTTTTCTCCTTGTATCTCAAGTACTTGTAATATTCCACCATTTGCTTTTATAAATAGGCCTTTCTTATCATCTGAAAATAATACAGTTCCAGCTTGCATTTTGTTTAAATGATATTTGTATTCTTCTAATTCCTGGAATTTTTCTAATAATTCATTTTCTGTTAGTGTTTGTACTTTCCAGAATTTTATCTTTTTGCCATCCAAAAAAGTATATGCTCCCATTATTGGATTTAAGCCTCTTACAAGATTTTTTATATCATTTGCAGTCTTGTTTTTCCAGTCTATTTTTGCCATTTCTTTAGATAGCATTGGAGCCATAGTTCCTTCTTCTGGTTGTTTAGTTCTTGTGGCAGTTCCATTTTCAATTTCTTTTACTGTTTTTATTAATAGATTTGCTCCTATCGTTTTTAATCTATCCCACAATTCACCAGTCGTTTCATCTTCGCCAATTTCGACTTCTTCTTTTAATATCATGTCTCCCGTATCCATTCCAGCATTCATAAACATAGTGGTTACACCTGTTTTCTTATCTCCGTTTAGCACAGCCCACTGAATTGGTGCGGCGCCTCTATATTCTGGCAATAATGAGCCATGAACATTTACACAACCATATTTTGGAATATCTAACAATTCTTGTGGCAAAATTTTTCCATAGGCAACAACACAAATCAAGTCTGGATTTAATTTCTTTACTTCCTCCAAAAATTCCGGATTATTTCTAACTTTTATAGGTTGATAAACTTGCAAATTTTTCTCTATTGCATATTCTTTTACAGGAGAAGCCACCATCTTCATGCCTCTTCCCTTTGGTTTATCTATATTTGTAACTACTCCAATTATATCATATTTTGCTTCATATAAAGCCTTAAGTGACTCTAATGCAAAATCTGGTGTTCCCATAAATAAAATTCTCATATTTTATCATACCTTTCATTCGAGATTACTAAAAAATTAATTTAAAACATTTTATTTTTTAATTATTAAGCTACTAACTTGTTTTATACAAAATTAGTAGCATTATTCTAGTCAATTGTAATTTATTTGTTGTCTTCTGGACTAATATATTCTAAAGTACCTGGAATCATGTTATCAATAAACAAAACCCCATTTAAATGATCTATTTCATGAGCTAAAGCTTGAGCTAATAAATCTTTTCCAACAATTTTAACTTTCTTTCCTTCTTCGTTTAAAGCTTCAACCACAACTTCTTTTGGTCTTATCATTTTTGCATATTCATTTGGAAAGCTTAAGCATCCCTCTTCGACTTCTTGTTCTCCTTTAGTCTTAATAATTTTAGGGTTTACAAGTTTTAATGGCTCTTCACCATCATATAAATCTATAACAATTACTCTTTTAAGTACACCAACTTGTGGTCCAGCTAGTCCAACTCCATTATATTTGTGCATGGTTTCAACCATGTCATCTAATAATTCTTTTATTCTATCATCAACAGTTTCAACCTCTCTTGAAGTCTTTCTTAGAATTTCATCATTTGATAATCTTATTTCTCTTATTGCCATTCTATTTACTCCTTTCTCCCATTATAAATATTGATGCCTATATGTATTTTTTATAATTTATTATGAAATTCATTCAAATATTTTTTACAGCATATTACTTGGATTTACATCTACAACTATTCTAGTATCATTTTTTGTATTTTTATTTCCAGCATTTTTTACAGTATCGTCTATTGCATTTATTATCGGCTCTCCCACAATACATTTTACTATTATTCTCCACCTAAATTTATTTTTTATTCTGTCAATTGGAGCTGGAACAGGCTTGTACAATAATATTTGCAATTTTTCCGTATGTATTTTTGCCTTCAAACTTTCATATATTTTATTCGAAGTTTCTTCTAATTCTTTATACGATTTACTAGAAACTCCAATTAGTATTATATCACAGAAAGGCGGATATCTCAACTGTTTTCTTAGGTGTATTTCTGTATCGTAGAATAATTTGTAATCTTGTTGTTGTGAATATTGAATACAAAATGCATCTGGATTGTAAGTTTGGATTATTACTCTTCCTTTGTCTTTTCCTCTTCCAGCACGACCAGCAACTTGAGTAAGAGTTTGAAAAGTACGCTCGTGAGCCCTATAATCGTCTATATTTAGGCTACTATCTGCCGCAATTACTCCAACAAGAGTAACATTTGGAAAATCGTGTCCCTTCACAACCATTTGAGTTCCAATAAGTATATCTATTCCATCTTTTTTGAAACTATTTAAAATATCTTCATGTGAATTTTTCTTTGTTACTGTATCTATATCCATTCTAATTGTTGTAGCATCTGGAAACATTGTTTTTATCTGCTCTTCTAGTTTCTGTGTTCCAGTTCCGAAATACCTAATATTCTTGCCTCCACATTCTGGGCAAACTGTAAGTGCCTTTGTCTCGTAACCACAATAGTGGCACTTTAATTTATTTTCCTTCAAATGATATGTAAGAGTTATATCACAATTTTTACATTTAGCAGTATATCCACAATCTCTACACATTATGAAAGTAGCAAATCCTCTTCTATTTAAGAATAAAATTGTCTGCTTCTTATTTTTTAAATTTTCTTCAATCTCGTCATGTAATTTTTGGCTAACCATTGTTTTATTACCACTTGCAAGTTCATGGCGTAAATCTACAATTTCTATATCTGGAAGGCTTGCATTATTAGCCCTTTTGGTTAATTCCAGCAATTCTTTCTTTCCATTTATAGCATCATGATATGTTGTCATATCTGGAGTAGCACTTCCAAGAACTACTGGTACATTATGCTGTTTTCCTAAGTAACTTGCAATCTCTTTTGCACTGTAGCGAGGACTCATCTCAGACTTATATGAATCGTCATGCTCCTCATCAATTATGATTAATCCCAGATTTTGGACCGGTGCAAAAATTGCAGACCTTGCTCCTATTACAATTTTGGCATCTCCGCGCTCAATCTTTTTCCATTGGTCATATCTTTCACCAACTGATAATTTGCTATGTAAAACCGCTATTTTTTCTTCACCAAATCTACTCAAAAATCTATCCACAGTCTGTGGAGTAAGCGAAATTTCCGGAACTAGCATAATGCTGTCTTTCCCAAGTTTCAACGCCTCTTCTATTAGTCTTATGTAAATTTCTGTTTTTCCAGAACCAGTAACACCAAATAGTAAAAATTCATCATATTCATTAAATTGCAAAGAAGCATTTATTTTATCAAAAGCATCTTGTTGTTCCGAATTTAACACCAAATCCTGACTCTTTTCTATAACTTTATGAATAAATGGATTTCTCTCTACTTCTTTTTCTATAATTTCAATATAACCATTCTTTTCAAGAGTTTTTAAAACAGCATTCGTTACATCTGCAAACATTTGCAAATCTGTACTTAATATTTCATTTTCAACGTTTTCAATTAAAAATTTTAAGGCTCTAATCTGTTTCTCAGATTTCAACTTTTTACTCTCTATATCTGCCTCAATTTCATCTGCTTCTTTTGTTAAATATACAAAATTTTGTGTCTTATCATTTACTCTATTTGACATGACCTTTGCAGTTGTTCCAGGTGGCAACATTAGCTTCATACAATCTGATATATTGCAGAAATATCTATGAGCCATCCACTTTGCAAGTTCGATTTTTTCATCACTTAAATGCAACTTGTTCTCAATTTGAGCAATACTCTTTAATTTATCTAAATACTCAGAAGTCTCTTTGATTCCAACAATGTATCCTTCTTCAAGCTCCTTCTTATTTCCAAAAGGCAGCAAAACTCTAGTTCCCACAATAGCCTGTGCTTCAAGCTCTTCCGGGATAATATAGTCAAATTTTCTATTCAAATTCTTAACATTGCTGTTTATAATAACTTCTGCTATCATGATTGCTCCTTTTCTTATGGTATGATTATATAATTTTTTTATAAGATTAGCAATAATTTATTCAAAGATTGATTAAAACCCGGTATGCTGTAACATACCGGGTTTTTTAGATAATCTTTGATTATCCGTATCTTTTCAAAATTCAGTTCTTGCTCTTAAGCATTAAAATTCTACATTTTTTACTTTACTTTCATTTTCTATTATTGCTGTTATTATTTGTATTGTTTTTTCTAAATTATTGTTTTTTAATACATAATCATATACACCAATTTTAGATTCTTCATAATCAAATCTATTTAAACGCAAGGTTATCTCTTTTGGATCTGCATCTGGTGTTCTTTGCAATAATCTTCTATGCAATTCTTCCTTTGGAACACGTAAGAATATCGTTACTATTCTTGTATCTTTTCCTAGTAGTTTTACTAAATTTTCTGTTCCATTTACATCGATATCTTTTACTATTATTTTTCCACTTTCTAAGCGTTCATTTAATAAATGCTTTGATGTTCCATAATAATGGTCGTGGTGTACGTCGTACTCGTATAGGTCCCCATTTTTTATTAATTCTTCGAATTCTTGTGTAGAAATAAAGTTATATATTTCCCCATTTACTTCGCCTTCTCTTGGTTCTCTATCTGTATAAGATGGTAAAGATGTAATATTTGTATTTCTTTTTATTAATTCTCTTTTTATTGTGTCTTTACCAGCACCAGAAACTCCTGATAATAATACTAGCATACCTTCACCTTTCCAGCATCAATCTCGTCTGCTGCTATAGAATCTGGAGCTACATCATCTGTTTTTACTAATGGTTCTGCTCCTTGTGCAATTTGTCTAGCTCTTTTTGATGTTGCAATTACTAATTCATATCTATTATCTACCTTCTCTAGTAATTCTGCAACGCTTGGTTTTATCATCATAATTCAATTACCTTCTTTCCAATTTTCTACTATTATACCACGTTTTAGTGGCTTTGTCACTTTAAAATACTAAATTTATTCTATATTTTGTATTTGCTCTCTTATGTCCTCTAGCTCAACCTTTAAATCAATTACTGCTTTTGTTATTTCTCCACTTCCTGCTTTCGAACCTATTGTGTTAGTTTCTCTATTCATCTCTTGTATCATAAAATCCAACTTTTTTCCAACAGATTCATCACTATTTACTAATTCTTTAAATTGGACTATATGGCTATTCAAGCGAGTCAATTCTTCTTCAATTGATGTTTTATCTGCATATATTACCGCTTCTTGTGCAATTCTATTTTCATCAACAACATCAGTTTTTAGAATTTCTTTTACTCTTTTCTCTAATTTACTTACATATTCTTCGACTATTCCTTTAGAATTTTCGGCTATTTTATCAACTAAATTCTGTACTCTTTCTATTCTCACAAGTAAATCTTGTTTTATATTTTTGCCTTCTGCTTTTCTCATTTCTATTAAGCTATCCAATGCCATATTTAAACATTGTAAAGCCTCACTTGCAATTTCTTCATCATTGTCCGAATCTATCGAATTTAATATATCTGGAAGTTTTGCTATTTCAACAACACTAATATTTTCAGATAAATTGTTCTCATCGGCAATCTCTCTTAACTGCTTTATGTATTCTTTTGCAATTTCCTTGTTTAAAACAACATTCTTAGATTTATTACTAAAGTCGAAAAAGCTAACTGATACTTCAACTTTTCCTCTAGTAATTCTATTGGTAATTTGTTTTCTTATTTTATCTTCCATAAAACTTAGTCTCTTTGGAGATTTTACTGTTATATCACTATATTTATTATTTACAGTTTTTATTTCTATTATGTAGTTTTTACCGTTACTTTCTAAACTATCTCTTCCAAAGCCTGTCATGCTTTTCATTGTTTGCGACATTCCTCCTTCAACATATAATTTCGAGTTGTAATTATGTTTAATATTTACTATTCTTCTGCGACAATCTCTTTAACATCACTTATTGTCTTTTTCCATTTTAATTTTTCACGTATATATATCGATATTGATTTTACAAGATAATACAATACGCCTATGCAAGCTACAATATTTGCTACTGCTATAAATTTGTCTTTATGTAATATGCATGTATATAATAATACCAAAGACATTATTGCTACAAATAGCATTTCCACTCCATATAATGCTGTTTTATCATCATCTTTTCCATATGCAAACTCAAATAATATAATTGCAATTGCCAATATTGACAAACTGAATACCTTCAAATCTGTTATAAATGTTGGACCATCAATATTTAAAAAACCTATTCCGATTCCAATAAAATATAACGTTACAACAATTCCTAGAATAATATTTGCAAATACCTTTTTATATATTTTTTTCTTTTCATCTTTTGGCATTTTTTTAGCTGTTTCAATTTGTTCTTCTATTTGTTTTTCATCAATTTTTTTCTTATCTTTTTTCTTTTTAGCCGGAACTTCTTTTACTTCTTCGAATTTATCAACATTATTTAGTTGTTCATTAATTATTTGTTTAATTCTATCGTCTGTTTTTTTCGATTTTTTTACTGCCTTAGATTTTTCTACCTTGTTAGTATTTCCACTTTTAGTTGTTTTCTTAGCATTAGTCTTTTTTTCTGTAGGAGTAGTTGTTTTTTTGGTGGTACTTGTTTTTGTGGTATTTGTATTTGAAGCTCCTTTTTTAGTAGTCTTACTTTTTGTTTTCGTATTAGCTTTCACTGGCTCCTCAATAGCAATTTCTTTCTTTGTATTCTTTTCAACTCTTGAGCTTGAAGTTTTTTTAGCAGTAGATGAGTTTTCTTTTGAACTTTTCTTAGTTTTAGATGTTGTAGTGCTCTTCTTAGCTCCACTTTTATGCGTTGTAGTTTTTGTTGTTTTTGGCTTTTCTTGTTTTTCAGAATTTCCTGCTACTTTGCTTTCACTAACAGTATCTTCATTTATTTTTTCTATATTACTATTTTTCTCTATATTATTTTCTGCCATTTTCAAAATCCTCCACACAACAATTATACCAAATTTGGTATTTATATTTCAAGGTAAAAAGAACTTTATTTAATATATTTTTTAGTATATATTTAATAGACTCTGCTATGCAAAGTCTACTAAATAATTTCAGTATTAATTTTCTTAAGAATTATATTCTAATTCATAAATTATATTTCCAGCCATAACCACCCCAGCAGTTTCTGTTCTTAGAATTCTTTTTCCTAGCGAAACAAATTTAGCGTTTTTTTCTGCTAATATTACTAATTCTTTTTCAGATATTCCTCCTTCTGGGCCAATAACTATAGCAATATTATATTGTTGTTCACTAGAGTTATTGCTTTTTATCTTTCTTTCTAGTTTTTGCAATTCAGTTTTTAGCATATTATGTTCTTCATTCTCATATGCAACTAACACTGCATCAAATTCTGTTGTATCTATATCTTTTAGCTTAGTTATATTTCCTATTTGCGGAATAATATCTCTCATAGATTGTTTTGCTGCAATCTCTGCTATTTTCTGCCATCTTTCAAGTTTTTTACTTGCAATTTTTTCATCAAGTTTTACAACAGTTCTCTCCATAATTACTGGAACTATACTTTTTATTCCAACTTCTGTATTTTTTTGAATTATTAATTCCATTTTTTCAAACTTTGGAATTCCTTGGAATAATGTTATATGTACATTTGATTCTGTTGTTTCATTTATCTTACTTATAATTTTACATTCGACTTCATTTTTAGAATAATTAACAATTTCAGCATTATAATTATCACCTGTGTCTTGATTGCAAATTTGTACTTTGTCTGTTTTTTTCATTCTCAATACATTTATTATATGGTTTACATCATCCCCAATTATTACGATATCATTATTTTTTATTTGCTCTGTTTTTACAAAAAATTTAGACATGTTATTTACCTCAATTCAATTTTATGTTTACATTATAGCAAACTTTGGAGTTTTTAGCAACATCAATATTTCCACCTACTACACTATGCAACCTTCACAGTCGCACCACACTAATCTTGACAAGGACTTTCTAATTTTTTACAAAATTAGAAAGTCCTAGCCAGACGCACAGAGCTCGGCAGGGAATCATCAAGGGAGTAAGTAATCTTGCCTAGTCTGAAGTCAACAAGGTATCCGCTGCTTCTAATTGGAGAGGACGACCAATAATATTTTGCTTTTACTCCATATCCACTATAGTTAGAAGTTGTTATGCCTAATTGTCCTCCAAATGCTGCCAATTCATTTACTGTTGGAACACTCCATTCTCCTGAGGTTATTCCTTTAGCCTTCTCAAATGTATATTGTGCACTATTATTATAATCACTTAGTGCCATTACATAAAACCTTGCATTGCCTGAACCTGTTGCAGTCAAAACATCTTTTGTTCCAAATGGTCCTTTATAATTGATTTGACTTATATAATAGCTCTTAGTACTAGATACGGTAGAAATCGTGTATGAGCGATATAGTCCTGTTCCCCAAGTTCCACTTCCTCCCTTTTTGAAGTCCTCAAATATTATTCCGTCTGGTGTTCCATCTCCATCTGTATCTGCATAATAACCTACTCCCGAATCTCCTGTAAATGTTGGATTTTGTACGGTTACAGAGTACGTCGCTGTTTTTTCATTATAGTTTGTACTTGCTGCACTCTTTACAGTTATTGTGGCTGTTCCGGCCGCAACCGATTTTACTGTTACCGTACTTCCACTTATGCTTACAGTTGCCACACTTGTGTTGCTTGAAGATACACTTAAAGTTTCTGTATTTCCGCTTACTGTAAATGTTGTGCTATTCGGATAATTAATTGTGCAATTTGTTTCTGATAATGTTAAGTTTCCTTCTGCTTTTTCTATTTTTGCTATTACTGTTATGATTTTTGTTTCATAATTTTCTTTACTTGCCCTTATCTTTATAGAAAATGTTCCAGCATTTATTATTGTTGGAATTTTTGTAGAGTAATTTGTTCCATCTGTAGAATATGCTAGTATTGCATCTGTTGGTTCTGCCCTCACATTTGTAATTGTTTCATGTTCGCTGCCATCATATATTCCTTCATATGGAGTTACACTTATTTTTATCGTTTTATTTTCGTTATTATTGTTATCGTTATTTGAAGAATTTGTTTTATTTTCTGTTGTTACACTGTAGCCGTTTTTCCACACTTTTAACGTTCCATCTGTGTTTTTCTCTACTTTATCTATTCTTCCAAATAAAACTTTATCCTTCAAAAAGTCTTCTAATGTTTCATAGTCGTTAGTCAAATAAAATTCCATTATTGCTCTGTTAATTATTTCTTTCGCTTCGCTTTCTTTCGCTAACTCTGCAGAATTTTGTGCTTTTTTTATTATTCCATTATCACCAACAACTGTATTTATACTTACTCCTGCAAGGATTAACAAAACAACGATTGTTACAGCTAACGTAATTAATGTAATTCCTCTTGTTTCTTTTGTTTTCATATTATTTTTTTCCTTTCCATTATCGCATTAAGTTAGATACTTAATGATAATGGTTAGGAATACAAAAAGCTTATATTTCACTTATTTCAAACAATCTCTAGTTTTATTTTTTACTTATTGCAACTAAATTTTTATTATATATTTTTTTATAAAAAGCTTGATTTTTATAATCGTTTTGATATAATTAAAACATAAAAAATAGTCATTAAGTATCTAACTTTAGTACTTTCATGACTATCTTTTCTTTTTTTACACTTTAAAAACTTTACGTTTGCATCATTCAATACACATACTTCAAGCCTATCAAAACTATTTTCCTTATTTAAAAAGCCATTTTGTTACACTTGAATCCTTGGTTCCAGTAAAGTCATCAGATAAAAGTTCCACTTTGAGGATACATGTATGTTTCTTCATATGAAGATAGTTTCAATCCTTTAGATATATCTATTCCTTCATACGTTATATCAACATCTCCATTTTCTTTATCTTTTATTAAAAATTTGTATTTGTCATTAATTATAATTTCTGCATTTTTATCATCTATTTTTTCTTTTGAGCTTAAATCGAAATTTTTATTTCCATTACTTATTTGAGTTAAATAATTTTCTAAATTTACTGTTTTACTTTCAACCTGAATATCTACCTTTTCAAGTTCCAATGCTTCTTTTATTCCTGCTATTGTTTGCACTTTCTGTGTACTTTTTGCCATATCAAATAGACTATCATTGCCAATTATCAGACTTGTACTCACTCCTGCCAATATTAATAAAATTACGATCGTAACAGCTAGTGTTACTAGCGTTATTCCTTTTATTTCTTTTGTTCTCACTATTCTTTCATCCTCCTAGTTCATCATTAAGTAACTTACTTAAATACTATAAGATTCAATAAAAAATGAAATCTGTTTAATATATTTAACAAATTTCATTTTAATTATCCTTTTTACTTTTTCACTGCTTCAGTTTATAATCTCAGTGTTTGATTTATTAGAATTTTGTATATTAAAAAGTTCTGCATAAGCGAATTGGGATTTTACTACTAGTTATCATTGTAAAAATCTTATATTTCCTAAAATTAATATACCATGACGTGTCAGAATAATTTACAGTTGAAGTCCAATAATATGAACTTAAGCCATATGTACTATAATTAGATTCTGTTATTTCAAGTTTTCCTGCAAACGCTGCCCATTCATTCTTGCTCGGCAGGCTCCATTTTTCTTTTGTTATTCCTTTTGCATTTGCAAATGTATATGTAGTGCCATTATTATAATCGTTTAATGTCATAACATAAAATCTATCGTTTTTCAAATTCGTACCACTTTCACTAATTACATCTTTTTTCCCAAACGGTCCTTCGTAATTCAATTGGCTTATATAATATTCCTTCGTATCACTCACAGTTGATACAACATATTTTCCGTTATTAGACAAAGATCCCCATGTTCCGCTTCCACCTTTTTTTAAGTCTTCAAATATTATTCCATCAGGAGTTCCATCTCCATCTGTATCTGCATAATAACCTACTCCTGAATCTTCTGTAAAAGTTTTCACCTCTACTTGTGCAGTACATGTAGTCATTTCCGTTTTATAACCTATTTTACTTGCTCTTACATAAACAAGTATTGTAGTAGCCTCAGTTATTGTAGGCATTACAGTACTATATGTATTGCCATCTTGAGAATACTCTATCTTAGCATCACTTGGATCTACTGTTACATTTATAATCATATTATGTGCTTGTCCATCATATTTTCCACTATATGCTGTAGCACTTAAGTTTATTGTTCCATTTTTTACTGTTGCTGTATATGTCACGGATTTTTCCTTATAATTTGCATTTGAGGCACTTGTTACTGTTATTATCGCTGTTCCTTCTGTTGTTCCTGGTATCACAGTTATGTTTTTTTCTTCTATTTTGGCTATCGCAATATTTGTATTTGAAGATTTTACGCTTATTGTTCCACTATTTTTTGTTACACTAAATGTTCCACTAACTGGGTATGTATATTCTCCACTATACTCCGATAATGTTAGTTCTCCTTCCTGTTTATCTTTGTTATCATCTTCTTTTGAGCCATTGCTGGTTTTATCTTTTACCGTTAAAGTATAATTATTTTTTGATACAGTTAGTGTTCCATCTCCATTAACTATTACACTATCTATTCGGTCCGGAACTTTTGTCTGTAAAAACTCTTCTAATGTTTCTCCACTATTTACTAAATCATACTCCAAAATAACTCTATTCATTATTTCCTTTGCTTCAATTTCTTCTGTTAATTTCGATGATTCCTGTGCCTTTTTTATGTCTCCTATAACGGCATTAATGCTTATTCCAACTAATATTAATAATACAACAATTGTTATAACCAATGATATTAATGTAATTCCGTTTTTCTCTTTTAATACTATTTCTTCTCTTGTTTTTTGCATTTTTCTTCTTCCCTTCCATCATTAAGTTAAGTACTTAATGATAATAGTTAGAAGCTTGGCTCTTCTATATATAATCACTTTCCACATTTTTTTATTTTTCCTGTATATTATTTTTTTTACTATTTTATATCTTAGAAAATTTGAAAAAAACACTTGATTTTTCAAGTTCTTCTGATATAATAAAAACATAAAAATTAGTCATTAAGTACTTAACTTTAGTACTTTTAATGACTATCTTTTTTTATTATGCAATTTTTACAGTTGTCTTACTCTGTGTACTTTATGTATTTAATATTAAAATTTTCGCCCCAAAAGGGGCGTCCCTATTGGGCGAAATTTTTATTGTTTTTTTATTTTTGGTTTTGCAATTAAAGATGCCAAATATCCGAAGAATATTGCTGCTGCTATTCCTCCAGCGTTTGCTTTTACTCCACCGATGAACGCACCTAATAAGCCTACTTCTTTTACAGATTCTAAGGCTCCTTTTGCTAGGTTTGCTCCAAATCCTGTAAGTGGAACTGTTGCACCGGCTCCGGCAAAGTCTATTAAATATTTATATAATCCGAGTCCTCCTAATATTGCTCCCACGGTAACAAATATTACGAGTATTCTAGCAGGTGTTAATTTAGTTTTATCTAATAAAATTTGACCTATTATACATATTCCTCCACCTGTAACAAAACATCTTAGTAATTGCATCCAATCTATACTTTGAATAAATTCCATAAGTCATCCTTTCTACATTTCTACAATTAATTTTATAATGCCTTACATTTCAATAGAAATTGCATGTGCTATTCCCGGTATTGTTTCTCCCTGTTGCATACTAGTCGAGTTCATCAATGCACCTGTTGCAATTAGAAGAATTCGTTTTAATTTTCCTTCTTTTAGCTGTTTGAAGAAATATCCTGAAAATAATGTTGCAATACATGCACATCCACTTCCTCCCGAATGTGTATCTTGTTTTTCTTTGTCAAACATTAGCACTCCACAATCGTTATAGTTAGCCTTTATATTATAGCCTTTACTCTGAGCCATTTCTTGTACTATTTCTTTTCCAATATAGCCTAAGTCCCCCGAAATTATCGCGTCATAATAGCTTGGCTTTCTTCCTGTATCTTGAAAGTGAACCATTAGTGTATCTAATGCTGCTGGAGCCATCGCAGCTCCCATATTATTTGCATCTTTTATTCCCATATCTACTATCTTACCAGGTGTAATGTTTGTTATACGAGGTCCTTCTCCGCTATTGCTTAATATTGCAGCTCCCGCTCCTGTTACAGTCCATTGTGCTGTTGGTGGTCTTTGAGTTCCAAGTTCTAGTGGAAATCTAAATTGTTTTTCTGCACTGCAAAAGTGGCTCGAAGTCGCACATATTACATTATTTGCAGCTCCACCTTCTATAAATACAGAGCCCAAGCACATGCTTTCCACAAAAGTTGAACATGCTCCAAACACTCCAAAGAAAGGTACATTTGTGTCTCTTAATCCAAAGTCCGAAGAGATACATTGGTTTAGTAAATCTCCAGCAAAACAATAGTCTATATCTGTATTTGCTAAACCAGATTTTGAAACTGCCAAATTTACGGTTTCTTTTATTATTTTACTTTCCGCTTTCTCCCATGACTTTTCTCCCCAGAACTCATCTTCCAAGCACTTATCAAAATAGCTTGCCATTGGGCCATTAGCTTCTTTTGGTCCAACAATCGAAGCAGTTTGTAATATTATTGGCGGATTATCAAAACATACAGTTTGTTTTCCAATTTTATTCATATAAAAATCTCCTTTACTTATAAAACTTCTCTTTAATTGAACATAAAAAATCCATTAGATAAATATTGCTGCTATAATTCCAATTATTACTGAAGTTGATATACCAAATACTAAAACCGGTCCTGCAACAGTAAACATTTTGCCACCAACTCCCATAACATATCCTTCAGACTTATATTCTATAGATGGAGAAACGATTGAGTTAGCAAACCCTGTTATTGGTACTAATGAACCAGCACCAGCGAATTTTCCAATTCTGTTAAACACATTTAATGCCGTTAAAATAGCAGAAATTGCGATTAACGAAATAGATACTACAGTCGATGCCATAGTATTATCCATTCCTTTAAACATACAAAAGTCTAATATAATTTGTCCGATTGAGCAAATTAATCCTCCAACCCAAAAGGCATTAAAACAATCCTTTAATATTGGGGAGTTTGGTGACTTTTGTTTTACATACTCGTTGTATTCTTTATTTGTATTTATCTGTTCCATTCTATTTTCCTCCTTTCGATTGAAAATAATTACAATTTTTTATTTTCTATCCCTATCAATCATAAACGTTAAATCAATATCCACATAGTATTCGGTTATTTTATCACCATTGATTTTTGCTTTTTGATTTACGACAGTAACACCAGTTAAATAATCTATAGTCTTAGATGCTTCGGCTATTGTTTGTACAATTGCATCTTTCCATGAAACTTTAGATGTGCCAGTTACCATTATATGTTTTTCCATAAGCTTCCCTCCAATTTTTTATTCATACTCTAGCTTTTCCAGAAACAAAAAAATTATGCGAAAATAATGACAATTTTCGCATAATTTAAAAAGAATATGTTAATTTCGTTTTAATTTTGATTTCACATTTCGCTATAGCGAATATATGAATTAGATTTCTAGATTGAATAATAAGTTAGTTCTTATATACTCACTAGCACATACCTTAATTTTTCTATACTTTTAATATTTTTTCTACTTCTTTTTCGGTTAATTCTACAGCTTGAGCTATCTGTTCTATAGATAAATTCATATTTTTCAAAGCCTTCACAATTTTTTCTTTTGTTGTTTTTTCTCCTTCTCGCCTTCCTTCTTCTCTTCCACGTGCTTCTCCATCTTTTTCTCCGAGTTCTCTATTCGTTTTCATCTCTACGTTGTATCTCATAATGCTCCATTCACGTTCTTCATATTTAGCTATTTCATCTGGATCTTTGCTTAATTTATTTAGTTCTTTTACTGTTTTATTTATTTCTTCATTTTCTTTTGCCGACATTTCTACTTTCTCCTCCTTACTTCCAT
>OGHS01000538.1_pt1 | contig 16860 bp, 17 predicted proteins | sample 1571611 | NCBI WGS metagenome assembly OGHS01 (sample SAMEA2581944, study PRJEB24529) | metagenome | biome: Human gut stool | place: China | collected 2011 | reverse complement strand
AGCATACTAATATTTTGCTTAACATATATTTTTAAGTAGAGGTGTTTTATGAAAATGCTTATCATTCATGTGACGCAACAAACGAATGGTATCATCGCCGCCGACATTACAGAGTATCGCTTTGATTTCAGGATTCTCAAAAGCTTCCATTAAATCGGCTAAGCGCCATTCTGGATGTTCGTAAATATCATTTTCGGAAGCTAAAGAATGGGATGTTTCAATGACATTGACACCGAACGCTTCCTTAAATTGATGAACCCCCTGTTCATATCGTTTCCTAAAAACGGCTGCTCCTCCCCATGATAAGGAGATGGTCGCAACTGTATCTCCAATGTTTAATGCTTTGGGTTTGATAAGCCGTTTCATAAAACACCTCTACTTAAAAATATATGTTAAGCAAAATATTAGTATGCTTTTCCTTTATTTTTATTTAATACATACATAGTTTGTTTTCTTTTTCCTTTCGATTTATGATTTATAATATTTTCATAAATCTTCATAGATTTTTGACATAATTCTTTGTAGTCTTTTATTCCGCTATCAGCATATTTAACCAAGTTTGAAATAACTTGAAATTCTAAATAGTTTAGAATTTTAGCTTCTTCCGCAAAAAAGATGTTATTACTCTCTCCACGGGTATTTGCTTCGTATGTACTATATTTTTTCTCAACATTTCTTTTCCATTTTGACGCTGTATTCCAAATTTTTTGCACTTTGGCATCCTCGAATTCATAATCATAGGAAACGGTCTGAACATTTAAAGGTGACAAAGCCAATTGCTTAGTATAAGCCATATCATGGAATTTAGAAAACGGTGTGATTTTAAGATTATCAATTAAATAAACTCTTTTATTGTATAATCTTGTTTTATCAAAAAAATCTAAAGATTCTTTTAATTCCTTAACTGTAGAATAAGGATCAAACAGAATATATCCGACTTCTATGTTAAAACCATTTTGCTCCAGAATATCTAAACATTTTTTATTGTTTTCGACACTTGTTGGTTTTTTAAAACGTTTTAGCTGTTCTTTTGAACCAGACTCAATACCGACAAAGACCTGATTTAGTCCCGCCTCCATAAAAACAGAACTTAATTCGGCCCAACGAGGATTAATAACATCTGCTGCACGAGTATTAAAATAAAAATTCATATCTTGAGAAATGATACCGTTTCTTTTAGCTTCAGATATTTTTTCTGCGATACTGATAGCCCGGTCAAAATTTCCACCAATAAAATCTTCATCCGTAAAATACGGCATTTTTACGCCAATTTTATCCAATTCTATAATTTGTTTTAAAATCTGTTCTTCGGAAACGTTTCTTCTGGTTTTATTAGGATATTTTCCCGGAATATAACAAAAAGAACAGCCACCGTACAAACAACCTCGACTCCCCTCTATGCGGAACGTTCCTTTTTTAGATTTCAAAAAATTAATAACTTCTGGAAATCTCTCGGGCATAACGATATCATTGGCATCTACCAAAACTCTCGGATTTTTTCTTAAAGAGCCTTCCTTTATATAAGCAATATTTCGTATATCCTGAAAATCTTTTCTTTTATGTATATACTCAACAAGGTCAAGCATTGAGTATTCGCCCTCTCCCAGAGAGCAAATAAGATTGGGGTATTTCCCTAATATATCTTTATATCCAAAGGTTGATAGAGAATTTCCAATCATCATGAATTGCTTTTCAAAATTAATTTTGGGGTATATTTTATCAACAGAAGATAAAGAATTAAATGGGAGCGATAATGCCACTATATCATATTTAGATAAGTCATTATTTATATCCCCATGAATTGATTGTGAATGAAACTCAATATTAGCTTCCGCGTTATTTTTTTTTCAAAAATCCAGCAATAACCTCAATTCCTAAGGGTTCATTATATTCGCCAATATCTTCAGCCGCGTCAAACATAAGTATGTTCACTTTTTTCAAATTAGGTCTCCTTTAAGGTTTTGTTAATACTTTGATATATGTTTTTATCTATTTTGTCAAGCATTCTATTGTATGAAAATCATACTATTATATGTGTTTTGTTGAAAAAATAGAAAAATATAGAAAGAATATTGACAAAATAATAAAATACAGTAAACTGTACCCAGTTAAATTAGGAGATACTCATGGAAGATAGAATATTAAATCTTCAAAAAAATGGTATAACTTCTCCTTATGCTTCACAAACCCATAGAAATGCGACAATTAAGGAAGTTGTTGATACGGCCTTTTCCGGAGAAGGTAAAGAATTTATCATAACCGGACGAATTTCATCTGTTAGAAAGCATGGAAGTTTACTATTTTATGATATTGAAGATCAGGAAAGCAAAATTCAAGTTATTTGTAAAAAGGACTTATTAGGCGAATCTGAGTATGCAAAAGTAAAAGATTCTTTTGTTAAAAACGATATCATTGAGGTTCGAGGGCATGCAATGATGTCAAAATCTAACGAACCTTCTATTCTGATTCAAAGTATTAGTATGGTCGCTCCATGTTTGGAAATATTAAATAACCCTAAAGATGTTACCAAAAGATTCTCAAATAGAACGGCGGATATAATTCAAAATAAAGATACGAAAAAAAGATTAATTTTAAGGTCTAAAATTTTATTTCAAACGAGAGCTATTCTAGAAAAGCATGGTTTTCTAGAAACAACGACTCCGATTTTGCAAGGCAAATACGGCGGTGGTAAATCCGCTCCATTTACGTCACATTGTAACGCGTTAAAACAAGATATGTTTTTAAGAGCCACAATGGATTTATATTTAAAGCGTATTGTTGCGGGTGGAATAGAACGTGTATATGAAATAGATAAAGCTTTTCGCAATGAGGCTATCAGCAGTATGTATAATCCTGAGTTTACTTTATTAGAAGCATACGGTGCTTATATGCAGTCATCAGAAATGAGTTCTATCATTCAGGAAGTTGTAAACAATGGACTTAAGGAAGTAAATAAGGTTTTTCCAGATATTTGGAATAATGATTTTTCTTGGAAACATGTGAATTATAAAGATGCATGTAAAGATATCCTCGGTATAGACGTATCAAACAGTAAAGATTATCAAGGAATTATGGCACAGTGTAAACAGCGTCGATATGATGTGAGTGCGTGTGATAATTTATCAGATTTGCATAACAAAATTGCAGAAACTATTTTAGGTCATCATTTCATTGCGCCTACTATTTTAAATGGACTGCCAACAGAAACATCTCCATTAATGCATAGAAAAGAGGATAATCCTGATGAATTAGACAGGGAGTGGTTTTTTGTAAATGGTATCATGTTTTGTGATTTGGCCAAAGAACTTTCGGAACCGACAGAGCAAATTGAACGTTTGAAAGAACAGAAGTTAGACTTAAAACACGAATATGACAATATCGACCAACGGCACATTCAGGCTCTTCGTCTTGGTTGTCCTTTTATTAGTGGGGTTGGTTTTGGATTTGACCGCTTCCTTCAGGGAATTACGAAAACTCCTCATATTCGAGAGAATATTCCATATCCGATTGCTTACGAGGTTTATAATATTCCTACAGAGAATAGTTCTGTTGCAAGGAATGAAAATATAAATATTTCCCAAGTAATAAACCAGAAAATAAACAATCGATAATAATTGAAAATGATATAAATGTTGTTACAATAGTAACAATAATTAAGTGCAAAGGAGGATTATAACGGTGGAAGCCAGTATCACTGTAGAAAAAATTATGAAGATGAATTATCCAGATTTTGTCGGATATATCAATCAATGGAATGTTCTGCCCGGAGCTTATAATACATTATCTAAGTGGGCTATGTTTTCAAGGATGACCGAAAAATCCAAACTACTGCAAATTGCATGTACTACGGGGTTTCAGTCACGAGAATTAAGTATTCTTACGGGATGTCAGGCTTTGGGTATAGATTTGTCAAATAATGCTATTGAGATGGCCCGATATAATAAGGAACATTATGCGCCTAATGCAAATCTCAATTACATTCAGGGTGATGCTTTTAATTTTGATTCCAATGAAAAATTTACGCATGTTGCTATCGGCGCTGGAGCACAGTTCTTTCCTAATCCACAGCAGGCTATCAAAAAGTGTATAAGTTTTCTTAATGATGGGGGATTTTTGTTAGCCTCTCCATTTTACATAATAAATCCAATACCGGAAGATTTGTTAAATTTAGGTCGGAATGTTTTTGGAATAACTCCAACAACTGCCGGATATAAAGATATTATGAACATGTATAAAGGATTGGAAATTATTTATGAGGATAGGAATTTTATATACCAAGAAACAGAAGCAGAGTTAAAAGATTATTGTGAGAGCACAATAACTAGAGCCTGTGAAATTCGTAAAATAAATGATACAAAAATTTATGATGCAATGTACAAACGTTTATATCAGGTAAAAATGGCATCTAACCTTTTAAGGCCATATCAAAATTACTCTGTTTTAGTTTTGCGCTATAGAAAATCTGTATATCCCCATCGTTATGTGGAACTGTTCTAATGATTTTAACTGGAGACGCAATTATCAAAGCGGTAAAAAAAGGTGATATATTTTTATCACCTTTTGATGAAAAACAGGTAAATCCAAACAGTTATAACTACCGTTTAGGAAATATTTTAAAAATTTTCACGGGATTTGATGGAGAGAAAGCTCATTTCCAAGAAATTATAATTCCAGAAAGTGGTTATTTATTACAACCTGGCATTATGTATCTGGGCCATACTAAAGAGATTATCGGAAGTAAAAAGTATGCAATGTCATTAATTGGCCGTAGTTCTGTTGGACGTTTGGGACTATTTCTTCAAGTATCTGCTGATTTAGGACATACAACCTCTCAACACCAATGGACTTTAGAATTAGTAGCGGCAAAACCCATAATTTTATATCCTAACATGAAAATTGGACAGGTTACTTTTTGGAATAATTGTGGAGTTTTAAAGCCGGATACTTTTACATACGCAAATTTTAATTATCCTTATGAGGCAATTGCAAAATGATTTTGACAGGAGAAGAAATATCTAACCAAGTTTCTATGCAAAGAATTAAAATAAGCCCTTTTAATAGGGAACAAATTACCACTAATTCTTATGACATAAGGTTAGATGATACCCTCATTCGATACACGAGTGATGTTATTGATCCTAAAATTCAGCCAGAATATGAAGAAATAAAGATACCAGAGACAGGTTTAATATTGGAACCACAGTCTTTTCATTTAGGAGCGAGTTTTGAAAAAATTGGCAGCGATTTTTATGTTCCTATTCTACACGCTAAATCAGGAACGGCAAGGAAAGGACTTTTTGTTCATGTTACTTCAGATTTAATTGATATCGGCTCCTATGGAAAATTGACGTTGCAACTTTATGCAACCCTGCCTGTTAAAGTTTACCCGAATATGCTGATTGGTCAGGTTACTTTTTGGAAACCAGAAGGGAATATAAAATTATATCATGGTAAATACCAAGGCAGTGAAAAACCTAGAATTTCAGAAATATATAAAGATTTTAAATAGGCTTGTACAATGGTTTTCGATAAAGAATTAGAGTTTATTGAGAATAATAACTTATCAACTCCTATTTTGTTTTACAGTAGCAGTAAAATAGTTGAAAATCTCAATGTTATAAAAGAGGCCATTTTTTCGGAAAAAGTTGATGTTTATTATGCCATGAAAAGCTGTTATGATAGTTTGGTATTAGATTCCCTATCTTCTCGTGTTTCCGGTGCTGAGGTGATGTCAGAGTTGGAATTTTGTTTAGCTGAAAAACACCATTTCAAATCTTTTATTTTAAATGGTATGGGTCGAAGTTATGATTTGTTAGAGCGTGTTGCTCTTTATCAAAATTCTACTATTATTGTTGATAGCGAACGTGATTTGGAAAATATTTCAAAAATTTTAGAAACAAATCCAGAAATAAAAAATCTTAAATTAGGAATTCGATTGATATTTAAATTGGATGATGAAGAATATAAATGTAATAATTATTTTCAGTTAGAACATAAATTGGGGCATGATATTTCATCTTCTTTTTGTGCAAAATTTTTCCGTTTTTGTTCCAGTCATAACAGAGTTTCTTGGGATTTGCTTCATACTCATTTTACAATTAATGAAAAAATGCCCTTTATTTATCAAAAGATAATGCAAGAAATAAAGCAACAATTAGATAAATACGAAACTATTTATAATTTATCGCCGACACGAATAGATGTTGGAGGTGGTTTTGAAATATACAATCCTAAAGAAAAAAATGTTTTTTCTAATTTGTTTAAGCAAATTATTTTGACGTTTAATAAGCTATTTCCAAATTCGCGTCTTATTATTGAACCCGGACGCTTCTTATCTGCCTACTCAGGGTATGTCATTGGAAAAGTTTTAGATATAAAAAATAAATCAGGAAAAGTATGGATTGTTACAGATATTGGAACGAACGCTCTTATTCCCAACGGAAATGCTAGGTATTGTTTGTATTATCCGCAAGAAGAAGTTAGCGGTATCAAAGTTGGTATAACGGATGGGATAACTAGCCCTGTCAATAATATCATATATGAGACATACCTGAAAGAGATACCAAAGATAGATTCATATATAGTAATTGGAAATGTTGGAGCATACGTTGATGTTTTTGGGTCATTCTGGGCATACAGCCCATTTAAAATAGCTCACATAAATGAAAAAATGGAAATAAGAATTCACCGATCTCAAAATGATGTTCAGCAATTGCAAAATGTTATTCTGAAATAACGATTATTTTTAGGGACGAATACGGATTAAGGTAAATACGTTTCTATGATTATCTCTATTATAGGTATATACAAAAAAGTTGACAAAACGCATTTATTGTGTTAAAAAAACGTTAAATTATTACACTTCACTTTCAATTAGTTTACAACCATCTATATTTTTTTAAATATAGATTAATGGATTATAAGGATTTTTCTATGCCTAAATATGATAAAAAAGAACTTGATAGAGTAAATGCATGGCCTTTTGAAGAAGCCAGAAAAATTTTACAAAGATTAGGAAATAAAGTACCAGAAAAAGGGTTTGTATTATTTGAAACTGGTTATGGCCCTTCAGGCCTTCCACATATTGGAACTTTTGGAGAAGTTGCAAGAACGAGCATGGTTCGTTACGCATTTGAGCAATTATCTGATATTCCTACCAAGTTATACGCATTTTCCGATGATATGGATGCCCTAAGAAAAGTTCCAACAAATGTCCCTAATCAGGAAATGCTTCAGCAATATTTAGGTCATCCATTATCATCCATTCCGGATCCTTTTGGAAAATACAATAGCTTTTCTGAACATAATAATAATATGTTACAAAAATTTTTAGATTCATACGGTTTTAATTATGAATTTAAAAGTTCTACAGAAATGTATAAAAGTGGTGTTTTTGATGAAAAACTGATTCGCATCTTAGAAAATTATGATAAAATTATGGCTATAATGTTACCGACATTGGGAGAAGAGCGGAGAAAAACATATAGTCCCATTATGCCGATATCTCCATCCACAGGAGAAGTTTTGCAAGTTCCTTTGTTAAATGTAAACCCATCAAAAGGGACTATTGCGTTTAAAGATGTTGACGGTAGAGAAGTAGAACAAAGTATTCTAAGCGGTAATGCAAAATTGCAGTGGAAAGCTGATTGGGCTATGCGCTGGGCAGCCTTTGATGTAGATTACGAGATGTCTGGTAAAGATTTATTGGATTCTGTCAGATTATCAAGTAAAATTACCACTAAATTAGGGGGAAGGCCACCTGTTGGATTATCCTATGAACTGTTTGTTGATGAACAAGGACGTAAAATTTCTAAGTCTATTGGTAATGGTATCAGTATTGATGAGTGGCTTCGATATGCTAATCCTGAAAGCTTGGCCTTATTTATGTATAAGAAACCTACCTCTCAGAAAAAGTTACATTTTGACGTTATTCCCAAGCATGTAGAAGAATATTATCAATATTTGGGGGCAAGTAGGACGCAATCAGATTTACAAAGTCTTAACAATCCTGTCAGATACATTCATAGGGAAAAAGATTTACCTAATGAACGTTTGCCAATGTCTTATAATTTGTTATTAAATCTGGCTAGTGTTGCAAATGCAGAATCTAAAGAAGAATTGTGGAATTATATCAGTTCTTATAATAATGCTTTGTCTCCAGAAAATTCTCCTGCGTTAGATCAAATTGCCGGATATGCAATTAATTATTATCAGGATTTTGTAAAGCCTCAGAAACAATACAGGATACCAACTGAATTTGAAAAAGCTGTACTCAATGAAATTTCGGATGGTTTAACGGTTATCCAGACACAGCAACAATCTGAAAAAGATATTGAGACATTGGTGTATGATATTGGTAAAAAGCATTATGGACAGGAAAAACTTAAAGATTATTTCAAAATGCTTTATGAAACTATGCTTGGACAACAGGAAGGTCCGAGAATGGGTACTTTTATAGCTGTATATGGTATTGATAAAACTAAGACTTTAATTAGTAAAACAGTAAGAGATGTTTCAAATAACAATTCAACAGTGCTAAATCAGCAAGTAATAAATAAGCTGAAACATACCCGTTAATTATATCAATCTTAGTAAAAAAAATCTCCATTTTATATGGAGATTTTTTTATGTCTCATTTCTTTAAATGGTCTTTTCCTCCGACCAAAATTTACCGGCAGAAATAAAATTCCGCTCAAAATACAGTCTAATACATTGAAAAACAACAATATTTTTTAAAAAGTGCTTGCGTCTGGTCATGGATATGTCAGTATAGAAGTATAAGGTAATTAATTGAATGAAAGGAAAATATTATGGATATTAATAAATTTTATGAAAGTTATGAAAAACCGGAATTTATTGATGAAAGGCTTGAGAATGTTGTAAGTGCCTTAGTAATAGCGAGGGGTAAAGGTTTCAATGAAGATCTTGAGAAACAGCAACAGGAACTGAAAAGATTTTTCTTCAAGACTCTTAATGATGTGGTGATGACTCCTGAAATGGAAATGACTTTCCCTATTTGGGTTTTTGATAATGTGGAAAAAGTTACTGATTACAATGAGTATAATAGCCGGTTGGTTATTGATGAAAATTTAGATAACATTGTTGAAGATGATAATGTGAAACTCCATTGGAGAGTAAGCTATTATGATAAAAATAAAAATTTATGTGATAGCAAGAAACCGCAGAATATATCTTATAGAATTCTTGAAGTCATTTTTGAGTATTAATCTGAAAACCGAAAGTATTTTGCTTTCGGTTCTTTTACGCCACAATTGTTCTTTTCTGAAATAAAATGTTACCTTTTACGATGCTAATACATTGAAAAACAACAATATTTATCTAAAAAGTACTTGCGTTCCATCGTGGATATGTCAGTATAGAATATGTAAAGATAATTTAATAAAAACAAGGAGTTAGAAATGAATAACAATGTAGCAACGGATTATGATGATAGCAGCTTTTCCCCAAATTGGAAAAAAATTGCAGAGCTGAATGATAATCTCAGAAAGACTTTTAGCGGTGGGTATGTAATGACCAGCAATGGCATTGTAGCTCTCGGCCCGAAAAGGAAATGGGAAATTATTAAAAAAGTAAAAGAATTTAATGATTTTGATTTCAAAAACAATCCCTATGGTGAACGTGACTTCGGCGCTTTTGCCGATGGCAATGAACAGATTTTTTGGAAAATCGATTATTATGATAAAAACCTTGAGTTTGCTTCGGAAGACCCGAGCAATCCAGAGATAACAAACCGAGTTTTAACAATTTATTTGGCAAGTGAACACTAAGGAGAAGAAAAATGAGTTATGATACAAAAAAATATCCCGGTTATACCGAAATGTTATTTAAGCACAGAAAATCGACATTAACCCGAAAAAAAGCGCTGGCGACTTTTTTAACCAGTGATGAAAAAGAAATTCAGTTATACGATTTTTATAATAAGTATTATTTCTTTATGAAATTTGATGGTTTTGCCCCAATGATTAATATTTATGATGATCCTCTGTTCCGAGCTGGGCAACTGGATGGGGTAAAAGAATATTATCAAAAAGAATTTGGCAATATTAGTCTTAATGAAATTGAAGAAAAAATCGCTAAAGTTGTTGTAAATCCGCAAAATGAGAATATTAACCCCGATTATGTTAAATTTTGTAATGATTATGTTAATCGCAAGGGATTAGATGTTCCGGAGGTTCCAGAAGTCAAAACAGAATGCCACCTTTTAGGCTATGACGAAGATGGGCGTATAACATATACACCGGTGGAAATGAAAGACGATACTGAAACTAAAGAGGAGCAGAACGAAATCGCTCCTCTTTCTTTTAATGAAAATGCGGTGGACGCTGCTGAAGATAACGAATGGGCAGGATTCCCGCCGGAGACAACTTCGGAAGGAATTAAGCCGGAGCCTATAACACCGGAAGATGAAGCCTTATTTGAAGAAATAAGCAAGCCGCAAGAAGTAACTCCGAACTTTAAAGAAGACAAGAAATCTAAAAAGTCTAAAAAAAAATCGGGCAAGAAAAAATCGAAAAAATAACTAAAAAGAGTTTAATCCGGGGATTGGAAAAAATCTCCGGATTAAGCCATTTTCCGATGTATCGGGTATTTGAAGACTTTTGCACAGTGTGTAGTTGTTCTCTGCATAATGCTTTTATGAAAGTGCCGGTAATGGCGCGAAGTTATTATAAAGAACAGTATGATAAACGAGAAAATGAATATTTAGAAGTTATCAAACGGTATGATAAAAATGTTTTTGGAACTTATTTTCCGCAGATGCTAGCTGATTTAACCAGATTATTGTTAGAAAGTCCCAAAGATTATCTAGGGACAATCTTCATGGAGCTTAACTTAGGAAAACATTTCAACGGCCAATTTTTCACCCCATCCCATATTTGCGAATTTATGGCAGAAATCACAATTGATGATGGTTTTGAGAAAGCAATTTCCGAAAAAGGTTATTGCAGCGTTGCCGAACCGGCGTGCGGCTCCGGTGCAATGGTGTTGGGAATTGTCCAATGTTTGAAAAATCGTGGTTATAAGCAGTTGGGCGGCAAACTTTATATTGAGGCCACCGATATTGACCCGCTATGTGTCAGTATGGCCTTTATTCAGTTAAGCCTTTTAGGATTAAGCGTCAAAGTTATCCATGGCAACAGTTTAACTCAAGAAGTTTTTGAAACTTGGGATTCGCCAAATCTACAAATGGCAAATATGACTGGATATTTTAATAAAAAAAGTATTAACAAGTCTAAAATGATTTGAGCTGATTTTTGTTGTAACCTATTGATTTTACCTAAAAAAGAGCTTGCTTCCGGCGGTGGATATGCCAGTATTACAAGCAGTTATAATTATTTTAAGAGGAAAATAGAATGCCACATATAACTCAGACAGTTATCCAAAAAGCAGAGATAACAGATAAAATTTATTATATATGGGATGACCAGATTACCGGTTTTGGATTAAAGGTTATTCCCAACGGTAAAAAGAAGTTTGTTTTAAGATATTATCATAGCGCTGGTGGAAAAAATGCAATACAGCGTTTTTATTTATTTGGTGAATCATCATTTATGACCGCGCAAATCGCCAGAGAAAAGGCTGCAGAGTTATTGCTTAGAGTAAAAAATGGCGAAGATCCGCAAGAAAAAAAAGTGGAGTATCGCGAGTGTGAAACTCTGGAAGAATTTTGGAATAATTATTTTATTCCCTTTTATGTTCCTAAACACAGAAATCCTGAAAAATATCTAAAAAATAATAAAACTTACTGGGAAAATGACATCAAACCCAAATTAGGGCAACGTAAATTGTTGGATTTGACAGGAAAAGATTTTGAGATACTGCACATGGCAAAAGCCAATACGCCATACAGTGCAAACAGAATGCTCGCCTTAGCCAGCGTATTATGCAAGCTAATCCGCAAAGAAAGAAACTTGAATATATCTGTTGAGGGAATCGCACATTATCCCGAAGAAGAAAGACAAAGAATATTAAATGAACGAGAATTGGATGCCTTAAAAGCTGAGCTTGTCCTAGCCATGAATCGAGGAAAAAATATGATTTATACAGTTTCGGCAATTAAAGTTTTGCTTATGACAACCGCCCGTAAAAATGAGATTCTTACAGGGCAATGGAGTAAGTTAGACTGGGAACGCCAAATTCTTTTCCAGCCCAAAAGTAAAACAGGGTGGAAACCGATATATTTAAATGATACGGCGATTAAAATCTTAAAGAAACTCTACGAACGTCCAGAAAGGGAAATGAACGATTATATTTTCAAAGGTAAAGGCTATAAATCCCATTTAAAAAGCGTTAAGACAGCGTGGGGAACAATGTTGAAAAACGCCGGCATTGAAGATTATCGCATCCACGATTTACGCCATCAGGGAGCAAGTATTTGCGTTGAAAACGGCGAATCTTTATATATTGTCAGCAAAATGCTTGGACATAAGAGCCAAAGAACAACAGAACGCTACGCTTACCTTTCTCAAAAACCAATCCAGAAAGCAACAGAGCTTCTGGCTGACGTAGTTGATTTCTAATAAAGTCGTTTTGTATTTTTTATAATCCGCTTTGTTGCGGATTATTTTTCGTTTTTAAGATATTGATATAAATTGTTTTATGCTGTTTTAGATTGTTTTTATCCCACTCACCCGACACTCACCCGGGTAAAAAAGCAGTGGCTTGTGCAAGGAATATATTGTACAACTTATTGAATTTGTTAAATATTTTATGAATATTTTAAGGAAATATAAATGATTACAAATCAGTAGCTCTACCAACTGAGCTATGTCGGCCTAAAAAGTTGTCGATTTTATATATGAAAATATGAAAATTGTCAATAAAAATATGTTTGTTTTTGCCGTGGAAAGTCAGGCCGCGTCGTAGACTTTTTTCTTTTCTTCGCGGATTTTTTTGTTGTTCATTGCCTGTTCCAAGCTGCCGAGTTTTACCGCTTCCGTATAAAGATTGATCTTATAATTGATTTTTTCCATATGCTTGTTCAGCATGGCCATTTGCTGCTCCAGGTTTTGCTTCTGTCGTTTGAACATCTCCAGCCGTTCGGGCAGGGTGGTGTCTCCCTCGCGGTACCAGTCGATATACTGCTTAATTCCTTTTAAGGGCATTCCGACTCCTTTCAGGCATTCGATCATTTCCAGCCAGCCGATGTCGCTGTCGGCGAAGACCCTCAGGCAGCAGCCCTTCCTTTTCATAATAACGCAGCGTGTGTGTCGAAAGTCCCGTTTTTTTTGCAACTTGTCCGATCGAATATCCCATTTTTCCTCCTTTTTCCTCAAGGCTAAACGTAATTTTTTTATAAGTCAATATGGTTTATCTTAAATCCAACTCTAAGAATTTAAGCAGGTAGTATTTTCATTTTAGAGCTTGCCTTAATTCAAGATTTTTTTGCGGAGCGATGACGTTTTTGGGGCCAAAGACATTTTACGCTTGTATAATCGGGCCGGTTATGGCAGACTTCCGCAGGTGGTTTATGAAAAAGGATCCGACTATGAACAGATTGTCCGCGTCGCGTTTTTGCGTCGTTTCCGGCAAATATCTTACGGTTGCCGGTATGGTGCTGCTGGCGATTCGCAGTTTTGCCATTGAGATTTTCTCTTTTCCTCCCGAGAACAATTATATTGCGCCGGCCGGCCGGGAGATGGAACCGGAAGAGGAAACGTTTTCTTTTGCGGCGGCAAGCGATACCGGTGCCAAAAACGCGCCGATTGAGAGAATTGTCAAACAGGCGCAGGAAGGCGGCAACCGTTTTTTGCTTTATCTCGGCGATTTGGTGCGTTACCGCAATATCAGTCATTTTCGCTGGATTGTTTCCGAGTTGGACGAAAAACTTGATTTGCCTTTTTACATGATTCCCGGAAACCATGAAATCGCCGACCGTTTCGGCAGTGACAACAAATATTTCTACCGGATGGTTTTCGGTCCTCTTTATTACTGGTTTTCTTACGGCAACGTCATGTTTATCGGTTTGGATTCTTCGGAAGAAAGGTATGATGACGTACAGCTTGAATGGCTGGAGGACGTTTTGGAAAAAGTGCGTCCGCATTTCAGGTATTGCGTCGTCTATACCCACGTGCCGCCGCTTACCGACCCTTCGTGGCGCAAGCAGATTCTGACGGAGCCGTCGGTCGAGCGTCTGGGCAGGATATTACAAAGGCATAAGATTGATTTGATTTTGGCGGCGCACATCCATCAATATTGGCGCGGGTCGGTTTGGGGAATTCTGGTTGTAACGCTGATGTCTTCGGGACAGAAGATTCGTTCCGACGTCAATAAATACGGATATGTCACGGTCAAGGTCGGCAAAAAGGGCATTGAAGAGATCCGGCCGCATTATCTGGCGGACAACATGGACGATGACAACGAATACATAGAGCTTCTGTTCAGTAACATTTTGGTCGACGACCGTTTCCTTGTCATCTGCCTGTCGGTTCTCGGCGGCGGACTGTTGCTGCTTGCCGCGGGGGTTATCGGCGGCCGCGGACGGTAACCTGCCGGCGGTTGTACAAATAACGGCAGCCGATGCGGCGGACGACCCAGAAGTAGCCGCCGCTGACGACGGCCGAACCGCCGACCCAGGCGATCGGGCTGGCGTAGCAGATGCCGATATAACCGAGTTTGGCGGCCAGGTAAATCGCGGCAAACGCCCTTAAGGCCAGTTCAACAATGCTTGAGATCATCGGGATGACGGCCTTGCCCATACCTTGCAACGTGTTGCGGAAAATGAATATCTGGCCTAAGAAGAAATAGAACAAAATGCTGATATGCAGATAAGTTTCCGCTATTTCGATTACGTTGTGGTGTTCTTTTGACACGAAAACGGTGATGATGTGGGCGCCGTACGTATACATGACGGCGGCAAGGGCAATGCTCAGGGTAAGGGAAATCATGGAACATTCAAACACGCCGCGGCGAATGCGTCCGATCATGCCGGCGCCGAAATTCTGCGCAACGTAGGTTGCCATCGCGATGCCGAAAGATACCATCGGCTGGGTGGCCAGCTGTTCGACCCGCATGGCCGAAGTGAAGGCGGCAATGGTGTCGGGGCCGAACGAATTGCAGACGCTTTGGGTGATGGTGGCGCTGACGGCGATGATGGAAAACTGGACGGCCATCGGCACGGCGATTTTAAGGTGCTGTTTGCAGAACTGCCAGTTCAGTTTCCAGTCTTCTTTCTGCGGGTGCAGAATCGGATATTTTTTGCCGATGTAAAGCAGGCAGCAAAAGACGGAAACCGTCATTGCGCAGACGGTGCCGAGAGCCGAACCGGCAACGCCCAGCTTCATGCAATAGATGAAAACGATATTAAAAGTGATGTTGAGCAGGGTGGTGAATATGAGGAAGTAGAGCGGCGTTTTGCTGTCTCCCAGCGCCCGCATGAAACCAGACAAAAGGTTGAAGAAAACGATCATGATGACGCCGTAGGAAATGATGCTGATGAAGGATTTGGCGTCTTGGGCAATTTCCTGCGGCACGTTCATGACCTTGAACAAAACGTCGAGCGAGGCCAGCATGACGGCGCCGGCGCTTAAGGTAAAGGCGGAACTGAGCAGGGTGGCGGTGGTGACTGAACGGCGCAGGCCGCGGTAATCGCGGGCGCCGAAACGCTGGGCGGTGATGACCGTCAGTCCGTTGGTGAAACCGATGCTGACCAGCACCAGCATGAAAAACAGCGGTGCGGAAACGCCGACGGCCGCCAGTGCCTTGATGCCGATCAGACGGCCGACGATAATGATGTCGGATATGCTGTAGAGCTGCTGAAAGATGTTGCCGATCAGCAGCGGAATTGAAAATTTGACGATCAGTTTCAGCGGGTGTCCCGAGGTCATATCCTGCATATTTTTCACCGTATGTCCAGAATGTTATGATAACAGGGGGTATAATCGATTTGACCAGATTGTCAATATGTATTTGTAACATAAATTTAAATAGCCAGTCCGGATTTTTTTGATTATAATCAATTTTCAGGGATTGTTGCCGCAGATTGTTTTTTGGGGATTTTTAACGTCGGGACGAAGGGAATGACACTGATTAATGACGAAGAATTTTCGGACGTATACATTACGCCGCAGAAAGAGGCTTTCATCTGGAGCCGGAAGACACCTTACGGGCTGAGGCCGGTGGTTTTTGACGATTATGAGGAATTTCTTGCGGAAGTGGAAAAAGGATATGAAGGCGAGCCGAGTTATCTGATTATTTACAAAAGCTACAATTACCGGGTGGAGAGGACCAATTCCCTTTACGGCGTACAGTATTGCGTACGCAAAATGCCGCGGGTGGTGCCTGATTTCAAAAATCTCGGTTTTCCGCCGATCGTGGCCAGCCATCTTTGCTCTCTCGGCCGTGCGACAGGGCTGCTTCTGGTATCGGGTGCGACCGGTTCCGGCAAAAGCACGACTCTTGCTTCGCTGTTGAAAGAGTTCCTGAGCAAAGAAGGCGGTTATGCTTTTACCATCGAAAATCCGATAGAAATGCCGCTGGACGGGATTTACCGCTGTCCGAGCGGTGATTTCGGTCTGTGCAAACAGACGTCCGCGCCCGGCGGACAATGGGAAGAAGGGCTGAAGTCTGCCCTGCGTTCGGCGCCGCGGTATATTCTGCTCGGCGAGATCAGAACGCCCGACGTAGCCTGTCTGGCTTTGCAGGCGGCAATGTCGGGGCATCTGATTTTTTCCACCATCCACGCCAACAGCGTACCCGATGCCGTCAATGCGCTGGTCAAATACGCCGGTTCCGGCGGCATCAGCGAAGAAATGGCCTATGAACTGGTGGCAGGCAGTCTGCTCGGCTGCATTCACCAGGTGCTGGTCGGGGGGTCGAAAAAACTGAAAGTCAGCACTCTGT
>OGHS01000531.1_pt1 | contig 17001 bp, 10 predicted proteins | sample 1571611 | NCBI WGS metagenome assembly OGHS01 (sample SAMEA2581944, study PRJEB24529) | metagenome | biome: Human gut stool | place: China | collected 2011 | reverse complement strand
TTTCATACGACCTTGTGCGTAACCTTTTCAGTTACGAACGTGTCACACTTTTGCCCGCTCCAACGCAGTGAGCAAGCATCGTATTTCCGCCGTATAACGCTCTTGCGACAGCATTTTTCTGATGCTCTTTAAGGGTAATATCACTGTTCATACCCACAAAATTAAGATGTGAGCCGTCATATTCTCTGTGACGGATACTGTTGAATACTTCGTTGTATTTGTCCACAAGAACGGTTCTGCGGTCGGGATCTTTGAATATCCAGTCCTGCCATTCGTTTTCAATTTTTCTTGCCATAGACTGAACAGCCTTGGTTTCTTCGTGGTTTGTTACTTTGATGATGTTGTCCCTCGAATCACGCATAGGCTCACCGTTTTCGTCCAGCTTCGGGTCTTTTACAGTTAAGTCCTCGTGATTGAGAATACCTTCAAGAATAGCATAAGCATCTTTTCGCCTTGTGCCGAAATCGTGCATTGCGGCATAGCTTGTTTTATCGTTTTTGCCTGCACCCTCTATCTTCCACTTGCCGGATGCCTTACTGTACTGTGCAGTGACATCGCTTCTCCAGCCCGGCTTGAACTTTTCATTTATGAATTTCGTTACAAATTCGGGATTGACCCAGTGAGAACCAAGCTTCACGGAAATGTCCTTTGCTTCAACCTTTTTGGGCATAGCCGCTTCAAGGGCTTCCCTGTGCCTGCTCACGTCCATACCGATTGGAGCATTGTTCAGCTCACGGAGCTTCTGCCGGATATTGCCCGTGAGGTATTCATCGGCAGTCACATACTTTTCTTCTTCCTGTGGGAGTCGGAATATCTGACCCTCAAGCTCATTTATAAGGGTATCTTTATCCATTCCGCAAAGCTCGGTCATATAATCAAAATCTACCTTTGCTCTTTCAGCAACGGATAAAATAAGCGCTTCTTCTGCGGTTTCAACGTGGGTGACAACGTTATTCGGCTTTACGGTATCGTGGAAGAAAATATCCGCCTTTTCATACTCACCTGTGTCCTTGTTTTTGCTTTCAAGTGCGGTAAGGAAATTGTATCCGTCATCGCCCTTAAATGCACGGATATTCTTCTTGTCATCGAAGTGTCCGTATTGTTCAACAAAGGCATCATACTTTTCATTCAGCTTTGCACGGCACTCGGAAATGTCCGTATCATAAGCACTGTCAGCATTATCAAGCTGCATATCCAGAAGCTCACGAACGGTATCACGGAGTTCAACCATTGCCAAAGCTCTTTTTAGGGTTTCCCCTTTAAGATTTGCCTTGGCCATTGTATCACCGTCCTCACGGAAATACACACTTCCATTCACGGCATAATAGCTATATACCCTTGAATTTGCAGGAGCAGGAATAATATCCTCCGTTTCCTTTTTCTTTATGCCTTTTTCGGCTCTCGGTGTATATGCGCCTTGAATATTCTTCACCGCTTCTGCCAGCTGCTGTTTAAGGTCTGCTCCCTCAAAGGGAATAACCTGTGTATTTTCGGTAGGACCGTACTTCTGATTGGCTTCGGTAATCGTACCCAGAACCATTTCGGGGTGATTTGCAAAATATCCGTTTACACGGAATCCCTCGGCAGTTTCAGCCTTGTTAAGCCATTCAATTTCATCGGGATTTATTTCAATGGCTCTTTCACGCTTTTGGAAGAAAAGAATATCCGATGTTACCTCTGTTCCTGCATTAGCCTTAAACGCATTGTTAGGCAGACGGATCGCACCCAGAAGCTCTGCTCTCTGTGCAACGTACTTTCTCATTTCGGGATTTTCCTTATCCATTGTTCCCTTTGAAGTAACAACGGCAACCACACCGCCGGGGCGCACCTTGTCAATGGATTTTGCGACAAAATAATCGTGAATATAGAATTTGTGCTTATCATAGTCCTTGTCGGATAGCTTGTAATCACCGAAAGGAACATTGCCCACAACAGCATCAAAGCTGTCATTTTCAAACTTGGTCTTTTCAAATCCCTTTATCTGAATATCCGCACCGGGATAAAGCTGTCTTGCAATTCTGCCTGTAATGTCGTCCAGCTCAACGCCGTGAAGCTCACTTTCTCGCATAGCTTCGGGCAGCATACCGAAAAAGTTTCCGATACCCATTGCAGGTTCAAGGATTTTTCCCTGCTCAAAACCGAAGTTTGCAAGTCCCTCATAAATCGCATTGATAATAACCGGAGAAGTAAAATGTGCATTTAACGTTGAACGCCTTGCATCAATAAATTCCTCATCTGTAAGGAGAGTTTTCAGCTCGGCATATTCGTTGCTCCAGTCCTTGTTGTCGGGGTCAAATGCGTTTGGAATTGCTCCCCAGCCTGTGTAACCGGACAAAATAGCTTGTTCGATCGGTGTGGCAGTTCTGTTCTCCGCTTCAATGGCATTAAGAGTTCTGATAGCGGCAGCATTTGCGGCAAATCTCGCTTTTGGTGTTTTAACGCCGAGATTTTCATCTGTAATAACGAAATTGTTTGCATTGGTGCTATGATGTTCCACCGGAACATTTTTCTTTTCGGGAGATTTTTCAAGATGTTCCACCGGAACATCTGCGGAAACTGTTTCTTCTCCGTTTGCTTCCACAACCTCAAAACCGCTTGAAAGAAATTCGCTCAATGTCATTCGCCTTGTTTCTCCAAGCAAAGTTTCGGTGTCGGCAAGAGATATAACGCCGCTGTCAATATCGGCAACAGAATACACCTGTCCGTCAAGCTCCACCAAATCACCGATTTTCGGGGAATAGTCTGCTGTCTTAACAGCTTCGGGAGCATCTGCAACACGCTGATACTTTGCCGTATCAAGGAGATTTGAATAATTCTCGTTCTTTGTAATGGAAACATTTCCGCTTACGCTTGTTATGGCACACTGGTCGGTGTACCAAGGCATCACTCCCGTAAGAGATGTAAGCTCCCAGACTTCGCCGCTATTGTCACGGAACTTGTCACCCAGCTTCGGCTCATAGGGTTCTGCTTCTTTCTCAGCAGCCTGTTCTTTCTGTGAAAGCACACGTTCCTCATCTATGATTTTGTTTGCAAAAAGATTTATAAGTCCGGGGTGTGAGTTAAGGTGCGTATTCTCACACAGCTTCTTTCTCTCGCTTTCGGAAATACCTGCAAGCATACCGTTTGCCCATTCAACGTTGGATTTATCAATTCGTCCGTCAAAGGAAAGATTGGATAATCTCGCCGCCACAACAAGCTCTACTCTTTCAAAGTCAAATTCTTTCAGCACATCGGAAAGCACACCGTCTGTGTCAAGTCTGCTGTTTCTGTAATTATCCGCAATAGCAGTTACAATAGCATCTTCACATCTCTTGTTTTCTTTCATATTTGCAAAGTATTTATCTCTTTCGCCAAGCTCACTTGCTTCTTCGATGCTCTTGCCGTAAAGAGGCATTTTTTCGTTTTCTTCAAGATGTTCCACCGGAACATTTCTATCTCCAAGAGTAAATTCAAAAAGCAAGCCATTAAGTCTTTTGGTATTGCCCTCGTTATCGGTGACGGAAATAGAAATGCTTGAATCCTTTCTTGACTTGTCCAGATACTCGTTGATTTCATCAAGCATATCCTGAGATGTTACAGTTGTATATCCCTCATCACTATCGGGCATTACACCGTTATCGTATGTAAAATCCTTGTATCTGCTGATTTCGTACTTATCCAAATCCGTAAAAAGTATGGTATTCTTAACGTGCGTGGAATTGTCGGGTTCATCCCCCCTGCGGTCGTATTCCTCGGTAATCTCCACCTCCGTGAGCCTTGAAAGGTCGATAGTTTCCTTTTTCAATTCAAAGAAAATGTCTGTAACATCTACCATTCCAACTGTGTCAACGAAATGTGCGGAACTGCCCTCTTTATCCTCCAGAACCACAACATCGCTGACCGACAGGCTGCGTCCCTTAAAATCTTCGGGACGGCCAGTATTAAACTTTTTGAAAATATCTTCAAGAATTCCCTCTTTAAAAGGGAATTTGGTCACATCGGCAATATTGCCGCCGTAAACCTCGTCATAATTTTTCCTGTCAAAGGACAGATTAAACCTCGGCATATCGTCCCAGCGTGTAAAGCGGAGATTGTGATACTCCTCCCCCTTTTTCAGCTGATAAATCTTGTATGTGGGTTCGTTTTCCTTTTCGGCTCTGTCCTCAATGCCCGACAGGTTTCTGAATGACTTGACCGCATCAAGGAAAGAAGCCGCCTGTTCCTGCATTTCCTCGCTGACATCATCGGAACTGTGGATATTTTCCAGATAATCTTCAACAGCTGTGAAATTCCCCGTGTAAAGTGCTTTCAGTGTGTTCTGATACTCGTTCAGACCCTTATTGTAGTCCTTCCACTCATCATAGTTTCCCGATTCAAGTGACAGATAATAGGGCTGTCCCACCTCATTGGGAACATTGGAGAAAACACGATTCATATCCCAGATTTCCGAAGCAATGTCATCGGCAATTCTGAACGCCTTTACATCTTCCTTGTCCGCATAAAAATCATCGGACAGATTTTCAAAAATGCTATGCTCATTCTCCCTGTTTTCTTCCATAGGAGGAATTTCCGTGCCGCTGTGGTAAACGGTAATTCCCTGCTCCCACATAATAACGGCGGTATCATTATCAATAGCGGTAAGATTTTCGGGGATTTCAACAGAATTATCCTCTGCCATTTTCCTTTCCTCTGCGGTTTCGTAAACCTCCACTGCAAAGCCGTTTGAAACGGCACTCCGAATATCAATCGCAACATCGTCAATATCAACGGCAGTATCTGAGTTATCATCGCTCTGCCAAGCTCGTTCAATGGTTTTGTTATTGCTGCTGTAATAGAACATCAGCACATCATCGGGTGTCTGAACTGCAATGCTGTCAATGTCCCTCATATCAATATCAACATCAATTTCGGGAATAACAAGGTGAAATTTTTCATTCTCCGCTTTTTCAAGTGCTTCATTGCCCACCGTTACCATATCATCAAAGTCAAGGCAGGTCAAAGCAACTTCCGTCATTTCCTCAAGGCTGTCATATTTTTCTGTTGTAATCTCCACTCCGTCAAGGGTATAGCTGATTGAATAGTCCAAGAGATTTGCGGTAACGCTGAAATCGTGGTCGGCATCATCTCCGAGAGAAGTATATCCCAGCGGAACATTTTCCAAGTCCTTGAAGGTGTCCTCCGAGGGTTCAGTGCCATACTCTTTTTCAAGGAAATCATTTATATATCCCTTTGCTTCGGCAAGCAGCTTTTCAGCCTGCCTGCTTTCAAGCATTTCATCGGGAGTTGCAATAACATAGTTGTTTATTTCAAGGTTTGTTGTCTGCGGATGGTTCATTACCGCCTTGAGATTTGCATTGATATAGGCAATATCACTCGAATATGCCATTTCCGATTCAAGCTCCGAATTGCCTATCATACAGTATTCAACGTATGCTCTTACCTCGTCAGGCTGATTTTTGGCGATATAGTCCTGATATTCTTCCAAGCCGTGAATATCGTCCTTTTCAATGTATTCTCCTACCGCAAATACAAGCTCATTGTTTATGGTAACAACCGAAAATGTCAGGTTATTCTCCGCAAGGCTCAGAGCTTCGGCAACCTCGTCAGCAGGGGGATTTTTCTCCTGTGCCGTTCTCAAATCACGCTCAAAATCTTCACATAAGCGTTCTGCCATTGCTGTGTTATTAGTATAGTCAAGCTGTGACAATGCTCGGTCATTCATCTGTTCAAGGGAATCAAAGGTATCGTTTTTAACAGTTGTACCGTCAAGCCTGTGTCGGATTGAAAATGCTTCAAGGTCGGCTTCCGAATTGTAAGTATGTTTATTAGCTCTGCCCACCGTAAAATGGTCAAGAGTAATGTTTTTCATATTGTCAAAGTATGCAGTTTCTCCGTAAACATCACCCACATAGCCGCTGATAAATTCCTTTGCCTTTTCCAAAGGGTCATTTTCCCTCTGCTGCGAAAGCAAAATTCGGTCTGCCCTGTCCTGCATAACCATAAGCACATCATCATAGCTTTCTGCGGAATCATTCTTCACCCATTCAAGATAGATTTCATCAAGGATATTATCCATTGAAAGAAATGCGGAAAGCTGTGCTTTTGTAAGGTCGGGTTCTTCATTGGTTATGTATTCGCCTATCTGCTTGCAGACGGTTACTCTGTATGCGGCTTCGATAATCTCATCAAACGGACGGGATTTCATCTCGGAAATATACGCTTCAAGCTCTGCATTTACCCTCTTTTTAAGCTGTTCAGAGGGAGATAATTCTGCCGTATCATCGAAATGTTCCACCGGAACATCTGCAACAGGCTGGGAGATTACTTCCTCAAAATCCGTAAGGTCAATGCCTTTTTCTTCAGCGTACTGCTCCGCATTTTCCCTGCTGTCAAAGACGGGGACGGTCACATTTTCATCAACATAAACATTCTTTTCATCGGCGGTCACGCTGTCAACCTCGGAAATGTAGAACGGCTCGTCCGCTTCGGGAATACTGTCCACACGATATGCGGTGGGGTGAAAAAATTCGCTGCTCGCATCACCGAACATTTCACGGACCATATCCATACTGCGGAAGCCTACAATCTCACCGCTTGCATTGTTGCGGATATTTACAAAACCGTTCGTGTCCGCAAGGCGTTCATATCCTGCCTTGTAAAGCTCGTTTATGATGTCTGCGTTGCGGATATTATCAATCATACGATTGACCATTTCCGCATTTTTTCTTCCGCTTACGGTAATGGTGGCAGAGTTTTCAAGTATTCTTCCCGAAAAGCGTATGCTTGCATCTCCCGAAAGGAGATTTGCGACCTGCAAAGCGGTACCGGGGTCGGTATTGATAAAATTTCTGTCCCGTATTTTTGAATACTCAATATTTCCGATAATACGCTGCGTATTCTGCGGTGCGGTTTTGTATTCTGCGGCAATGGCAAAGGCTCTCTGCGAATCTGCCTTGCTGACGGTAACAGTATTTCTGTAACCGCCGTATGCTGCGGAAAACATAATGCCCTCCGCTTTCAGCCTTTCCATTACGCTGTGAATGTTCTGTCCGTTAAGGTCGATATATGAACAGCTGCCCTTTATGCTGTTGTAGTAGTCCTTGTTTACATATTCGGTCATCTTGTTACCCTCCTCACGAAAGCATATTAATACTAAACACTCATTAAACACGGGAATCTCTCGCCTCAAAAAATCATACACGCAAATTTTTTGAGGCGATTTCTTCTCCGTGTTTTAAATGGTGTTTAGTATACGAATATCGGTCAAGGTCATATCTTCGGGGATTTTCATAAGGAATTTTGCTATCTCCCGATATGACAGATTTTTTACGGCACAAGCCTTGTCAAGCTCCGCTGCCTCCTCTGCGTGAAGCTCGTTTTCGATTTCCTCGATCTGTGCGGATATATCCTGCGTTTTCCTTGTTGCGGTTTCCTGTGCCAGAACCGCCTTGCCATACTTGTCCTTCAATGCGTTCAGCTTTTCCAGACGCTTATCGGTTTTGGATTTCTTTTCGGCTGCCTTTTCAAAATGTTCCGGTGGAACATCTGCGGTTTCGGGTACGATTTTTTCGGTAAAACCTGTTGTTAAATCATTCATCTTGCAACCTCCGCTACTCTGATTTGATTTTCATTCATTCTTTGAATTGCATTATTCGCCCAGCTTTTCACAGCGTTTACCTTGCCCTTAAAAGGAACGTTTTTTCTTGCCGTAAGCAGCTCGTTAAAATCCTTTACACCGTAATGTCTGCACTCGGTAAATACCTTTACCTGTGAGCCAAACCGTCCTGCGAACTTCTCCCCTGCCGTGTCATTGTCCACACATAATGTAACAGGCATATTCTTTTCAAGGAGCTTTTCCACCACATTCGGTTTAAGTCCTGCCATTGCAGCAAACTTGCAGTCGGTCATATCGGGGTGCAGTGACATAAAGCTCATAAGGTCGATCGCACTTTCAAACACAAATGCTTTCTGCGGATTGCCTTTGTCATAGGAAAAATAACTTTCCGTTGTTCCGGGAGCAACTCCCTTGTAGTTTTTCAGCTTGGAATGAACATCATTTTCAACCGCATCTCGGTCAATATTGCTTTTTAATATTTCAGAGATGGCATTGCTTATGACATTAAAATCCTTGCTGTCGGCAACAATATTTGCGTTTTTCTCATAAACATACCCTGCAAATTTCACGTCCGCATTTTTCAGCTTTCGGTCAAGAAGCTCCGCTATGTACGGCTCTGTTGGAATAACCTTTCGGTCGGAAAAATCCGAATATTTTGAATTTCCCACTGTATAGCTCTTTCCGCCTGTTCCGTGTATCTCCGCACCGCAGGGCTTGCCGTTCTCACTGTGAAGAAAAACGGCATTGCCCTTTGTGTCCTGAAAGAGAACTCCTGCACGGATAAAGGCATTTACAACTTCGGGATTTATGTATCGTGTTTTCGTAAGATAGCTGTACGCTTTTCTGTTATCCGCACCCTTTTGGGGCATTTCAAATTCGGGTTTGGGTTCGGGTTTCGGTACGACTTTCGTTTGAACATATCGTGGTGTTGATGTATGTCCTGTCTTTCCCTCACCTCTGCCCTGTTCACCGTCAAGTGCAGTCTGCACAGCTTCCTTAAACGGCATATTCAGTACCTTCATCAGACAGCTCACAAGTCCGATGCCGCCCGTCTGCTGTGAATGAACATAAAACTGATTGGGGACAACCGTGTCCTTAACATAGAATCCGCCAAAGCCTGCGATATGGGTTTCGGAGCGAATCTGTTTGCAGTCATACCCTGCCGAACGGAAATACTCGGAAATGCTTCGCTCGTTTGCCCTTTTTATCTGTTCTTCGGTATAAAACATTATCTCGCCACCTCGTCCCTTTTAAGACTTGATTCTTTTACCTTTTCGATTGTCTTTTCCGCCCATTCTTTCATAGCGGCAACCTTTTCCGCAAAGGTGTTTCCCTTTGTCTGATTGTCGGTTGTGTAGTAAGGCAATTCTTTAGGGAAAACTGCGGTAATATCCGCCACCGCTTTATCAAGAGGAATATTTGCGGTAAAATCATTGTTGTATGCCGTAAGTGTGTTTTCATCAATATTTATCTCAACGGCAAGCGTGTTCCTGCTCTGATTCTCACTTGCAAAATCCGCTTCGGAAATATGCTCTCCTGCCATATCCGATATAGCCTTAAACGGCTTATCCTCGGCACAGCAAAGAAGAATATCCTCAATAGGCTTGTCCGTTTTCATAAAATCAACGCAGCCGTTCTGTTCAACGGAAATGAGCGTTTCGGGAGTTGCAGCCGACATAACATCAAAAATATTTTCTCCCTGTGTGCGGTTATCCTGCTCAAGGTCGGTCAAATCCGTTTCGGCAACAGTCACAGCATTTTTCTTTTCCGAAAACTCCTCTGCCTTATCCGCAATAAAATCCGCAAGAGCCGATATATCGGGCATATTTTCGGAAGTCTGCACCGCATAAGTGCGGAGTGCGTCAATAATATCCGAAAGTCCCTGTTCTTCCGTGGGATTTGCAAAGCTGTCGGAAATCATTTCTTCAATGCCCTTTATGTCATCGGGAGCTTCAAGTCCCTCTGCCTTTACAAAAACCTCTGCCGTTTTCATCGCAAGATAGGAAACATAGTTCTGTTCGTCTGCACATACTACCTTGTTCCTGCCGGTTTCCTTTGCGGTATATGCCGCCGCATCTGCCGTTTTGTACGCAGTATCGAAAAGTGCTTCCGCATTTTCCTTTGTAAAGGGAACATCAGGTTTCATTTCGTGTATGCCGATTGAAATGCTTACCGAAACATCGTGAACACCCTTGTCCTTGCCCTCAACCGTATTAACGATTCCCTCAACATTTTTGCGGAGGGTTTCAGCCATATCAATAGCCTGTTCGGGAGTATCGGTTATGAGGACTGTAACCATTTCCTCACCGCCTATTCGGAAACAATTGCTTGCACCCTCCTTTGCAATATCCTTTATGGCATCGGCTGTGCTTTGGAGAATAATATCTCCTGCCGTGTGTCCATATGTATCATTTACATTTTTAAAATGGTCAATATCACTCATAAGGATATTTACGCTCTTGCCCTCTGACATTGCCTTGACAACAGTATTCACAAGGTATTCGTCAAGTCCCTGCCAGTTATACATCTGTGTCAGACGGTCGGTAATTCTGCCTTGATGCTCGTATTCCTTTAAAAGTCCAAGCTGCATACCGCCCACAAGCGAACTGCCCTTTGCGAACACTCGGTCAATATCGAATTTGCACTCATTATCCCTGTTTTCCGTTACAACAACACCCAGCGATTTTCCGTTTTCGGCAACAAGAGGGATATATGTCTTATCTCCGTTTTCGCTTATTTCCTGACTGTCGAAAACATCTTTAAGGACCTTGTTTTCCTCGCTCGTCTGCCAGCTTCGTCCCTCGTCCTCGGAGAAAAACTTCTTGCTTGCACTGTCCATACAATAGAAGGTCGCATTTTCGCTTCCCGTGATATGCTTTGCCACGCTTTCGGTTTCCATCATCACTTCTTCAACGGTCTGACATTCCGTGAGAGCTGCAATAAAACGGTTGATAACATTGATTTCGTTTCTGAATTCAATGTCATTGTTTTTAAGCTCTGTAACTTCCTCACGGAGAGATACATTTTCTTTTTCAAGAAATTCAAGCCTGCTTAAAATCTCGTTAAGGTCGATTTCTCTTTTTTCTGCCATAGCTATTTACCTCCTCCGTTATATAAGGTAGCTGTCGAGATCCTGTGCATAGCTGTCCGCACTGTCAATAGCCTTTTGGAGCGTTTCAACCGTTCCTGCGAAAAGGTCAAAATCACGCCTTGTGATTATCGTCCACTGTGCATCTGTGCCGAACTCCTCACGTTCTTCATCAAGGGTGGGATATGCACCCTCCGAATCGGCAAAATACTTCTCAAAGAAGTCCTTGGTATGCTGTTTACCGTCCCTGCCGTATATGTTTATAACCGCTGTTTCAAGGGTTTCACGAATTAACACTCTCATTTTTCTTGTCCTCCTGTACACCTGTTTCTCTGCTTGCCTTGAATTTTGCCTGCTGTTCCTTAAAATCCATTTCACTCTTGGCGTATGATTTCAGCTCGCTTAACTTCTGGAGCATACGGTTTCCGTTCTTTTTCAGCGAATACTGCTCCTCAATCATACGCTGTGCATACTTGCGGTCACTCTCTGCAATCTTCGCCATTTCCGAATCGGGGACGATAATGCAGTCACCCTTTTTCTGTATGATCTTAGACCTTGACCATTCCATAACCGTGGTCCAGACATTGTTATAATCAAAAGGAATCCTGCGGAATTTATCATTATCAAGGAGTATCTTCCTGCCGTTCTTTTCATCATAGAGATACACATATTTCTTTCCGCAGAAGGTCACTTCGATAACGGTTTTATCCGCCGTTTCGTTTTCGGAAATAAACCTGTCCATTGCAGTATTGATTAAAACCTCATCATCAAGCTGTTCTTCCTTTCCCACATCGGCAAGGCTGATTTCCTTTGTGACATCGTACTTGTCATCAATGATAATTTGCTTATCAAGGTATTTCGTAGTTCCGTAATCGAACCAGTTCACATCGTCACCGCAGATTTTCCTCTTGCGTGAAATTGCGGAAACTGTTATTTTCAGCTTGTTATTCAGAACATACTCGTCATATTTCCTTGAAAAATTTTCATCAAAGGGTATGCTCTCCGCCTTTGCGTAGGTTATAAACTCAACCGAATACGGCTTGCTGTAAATCTGCTGAATGTAATAGGTATTTTTCAGATTTACAAGGAAAAGAATATCGGGAAGCTCGTTTGTGTTTCCCTTGTTCAGCTCCTCATCAATCTTTTTCTGATTGATGTCACCCGTATTTCGCTCGCTTGGGAACACCTCAACCGCACCGTCCCGAATACCGCCCATAGGTTCTTTAACATTTGCAAGCAAGGTCAAAAAGCCAACATCTTTCACATACACAAAGCCTTTCCGTATGGTTGTATAGGGACCTTCGCAAAGGCTTCTCGCCATTTCAAAATTCACCGTCTGAATTTCGGGGTGCTTTCTTGATTCAATGGTGCAAAGCAAAATATTTTCGATATACTCACGGCTGACCTGTTCCCTTTCGTCTTTTCCCGATTGCTCTATAACAAAGCTCTCTGCCGATAAAATTTCGTCCTCGTAATTTTCTGCATCTCTCGCCAAAGAAGCCATCTGTTCAAAACGGATATACCCTGCTCCGAACAGAATAAGGAGATGTGCAAGCGCATTTGAATACGGCTCACTTGATACGGAGTCCTTTTCCCGGTCATTCATACACACAACCTCGGTATCATCGGGGATACGGACACCGCATATCTTAGCAAGAAAGGCACATCGCCAGATATAGGGAATTATCAGGTCGTCAGCCGCACAGTATTCATATACCTTTTTCGCATTCTCGCTCATTTATTTCCCCTCCGCACGGATATTTATGTACTTTCCCGTATCCTCCAGAAGGTAGGATTTTCTCACCGTTTCGCCGTTCAGCTTCTTCTTTGCCTTACGGATAGTACGTCCTGCAATAAGGTCGGCGGCGTTTTCGGGAGTTACCGTAATTCCGTTGTATCTGTCCTCTTTCCAAAGGGTAAAGCCGCAGCCATCTCTGCCCGATTCGCAGTAAAAGTTCTTTTTGCCCTCGAATATTCTCTTTCCGCATCTCGGACAAATTCCGATTGGCTCTCTCATCGGTGCATTTGGATTTACACAGTTAAGCGGCTTTCTGCTGCGGTCGGGAGCTGTTTCAAGTGAGATAACAGAGGTTACAAAATCCTTTACCTCATTGAAAAACTGCTCTGTGCCAATGTCCTTTTCCTTGACATCGGTAAAAAACTGCTCCCACTCGGCTGTTCTTTCAACCGATTTCACGCTGTCGGGAATAGAAGCTATAAAGTCCCTGCCGAACTTTGTCGATACGATATTTCTGTATGAACGTTCCGCATATCCTGCCTTTATAAGCTCCTCGATAACATCGGCTCTTGTGGCTTCCGTTCCGATACCCTTTCCCGATACTGCGGATTTGAGGGATTTATCGTCAATGCGGTTATCAATGTTTGCCATAACCGAAAGCAGGCTTGCATCTGATACGTTTTGTCAAGGGTGTTTAAGAACTTTTTTCGCTGTCATTCAAAATCAGACGCTTGATTTTGTCGCTCATGGTTTCTTTGCTCGTTTCACTGAAATGGATTTTGACGCGGTAGGTGGTCTTTCCGATTTTCTTTATCATTACAGGTGGCGCGGCTTCCTTTACGGTCAGAGGGGAAGCGGTTGCGGGGGTGCTGCGGTTGCTGGTGTCGTTGTTCATAGGCTCTCCTTTCCATGAGAAAAGCCCCATGCGGTCATACATGGGGCGGTGGTTTTGAGGTTGAAGTGGCGAAGTGGCAAAGTGGCAAGGTATCTGGGTTTTGCCACTTGGATTTTGCCGTTTCACTTTTTAAGAGCGTGATACCATGCCGCGCCAATGCGCTTTGAGGTAATGCGCCCGTCAAGGTTCTTCTTTGCCGCCCGGACAGTACGGGCAGAAATCCCCGCGTCGGCTGCGGCTTTCTCTATGTCCTCGCTGGCAAGCTCTTTCCCGTCTGCCAGTAAATCCAGTATCAGCCGTTCCGCCTGTTCGGTCTTGGTGGCGGTGTTGCCGCCCGCGCCGGACAGCAGCTCGTCAGCGGTGATGTCATATTCGCCTATCCACGAAAAGCCCGTTTCCGGGTCAAGGCAAAAGGCAACGGGCTTGCCCTCCGGCGCAAGGGAAGATTTGTCATGGACGATAACGCGCACATTCGGTTCTCGCTTCACGCGCCCGATCAGCAGGACGCTCCTTGCTGCGGCGCGGAAGTCGATAGAACCTAAGCCCCGGTATGCGCTCTGCCCTCCGGCAGCTTTGTTGAGATGTCCGATAAGGATAACGGCGCACCCGGTACGCTCGGCAACATCGGCAAGGCGGCGGAACATGGGGCGCACTTCGTTTGCCCGGTTCATGTCGGTCTTTTCACCCATGTACGCCTGTATGGGGTCAAGGATAATCAGCCGTGCCCCGTTCTGCATGATTGCCTTTTCTATGCGCTCATCGGAGAGGGTAAGCTCCCGCTTGGCTTCATCAATCACAAGCACGCGGTCAAGGTCGGCTTCGGCTTCCATCAAGCGGGGCTTGACGGTATCGCCCAGCCCGTCCTCGGCGGTCTGGTAAATCACTTGGAATGGCGGCAAGGGCTTCATTCCCGGCAGCGTTCCCCCGGTGGTGCAGGCGGCGGCAAGGCGTAGGGCAAAAGTGGTCTTGCCCTCGCCGGGGTTGCCCTGTACTATGGTTACTTTCCCAAAGGGGATATATGGCTCCCATAGCCATTCAACGGTCTGTGTATCAACCTCGCTCATGCGGATAATCTCAACGGTTTCCTCCTGGGTTGGCTCTTTCAAGCCGTAGACCGCTTCACGCAAATACTTCCCGTCCGCGATTTCTGCCCGGTGCTGCAATACCTCGTTCCAGTCCTTGTAAAGCGGCACAAGGCGGTGGACGGTCAAGCCCTCCGGCACAAGCTCCGCAAGGCGGCTGCAAGCGTCGTTTCCGGCGTTGTCGTTGTCAAGGCAGAGGTAAACCGTCTGAATGTCTGGACGGTCAGAGAGAAAGCGTAAGAGGGCTTTTTCTCCCACACCGCCCAGTGACAAATAGCTTTGCTTCTGCCAGCCCTTTTTGAACAGGCAGAGGAAAGATAACAGGTCAACGGGGGCTTCAAAGACAAAAAGCCTTTCGCCCTCGCCACGGTAGCAGAAATTAAAGGCTTTGTCGCTGCCTTTCACATCAAGCCGGAAGTTCCCGGCTGTGCCGCGCTGGTGGGCGTAGCGTGGTACTCCGTCCTTGTCACGCCCCACAAATACGGCGTTGTGGTGGGCGGCTTCCTCGTAAATGTCGCCATTGGAAAGAAAAAAGCCCGTCACATCTTCATCAATGCGGCGGGCTTCGGTAAGGTAGCTTTTCACTTGTCCGGCGGTATCGCTGCGGGGCGGCAATCGAAAATCAGAGAGGGGCGCGGGGCTTGGTCTGTCCGGCGCGGCTGCTCCCTGTTCCCCTGTGAGAAGTTCAACGGCTTCGGTGAAGCTCTTGCCGAAAAACTCCATGACAAAATCAACGGGGCCGCCGCCTTTGCTCTGGCTGTGGCGATACCATTTGTTTCCCCGGACGGTCAAGCTGTCGTGCCGTTTCCAGCGGTATTCCTGTCCGGCGCGGGTAAGCTGCTCGCCCTGCGATTGCAGGAACAAAACAAGGTCGGCTTGGTTGGCGCGGTCTATCTGTTCTTGGGTGTAATACATAAAATTTCAACTCCTTTCAGCGGTCTATATCATGCCGCTTGGTGCGGTTCTGTGTCTGCTCCGGCTGCTCGGCTTTCAGCGCAATATCCACGCATTTGCGTATCTTCTGAAGCTCGGCAACCTCGGCGCGGGCAGCTTTCAGTTTGGTGTAGTCGGTATCTCTCTGTGTCTTAATGTCAGAGTATTCCTGTTCCCATGCAGCAATAGGCAAGGTCTTTGTTTCTTTTGGCAGCTTGGCATGAAGATAGCGGTTTGCTGCGTCCCATAGGGCAAGCTCGGCGCGGTGGGCTTCCTCGTACTTATCGCGCTTGCTCGTCCAACCGTTTTTCAGATTTTTCAGTTGGTCGTGGACGGGTTTGTACTTGGTGTAATTCTTCCCGTACTCTATCAGCTTTTGCAGTTCTTTCATGCGTTGCTCGGCAGTTTTCATTCCCTCCCGGATTGAATAGGCTTCCTCACTGACAGAGGAAAGAGAAGCGTCCAATTCGTCGAGGGTGGAGATACCATGCTCGGAAAGATAGTTGACCGTCTGCGCTATGGTTTTCAATTCAGCGGCGGCGTGCTGTTGCTGCCAGCTCTGCGAATACTTCCGGCTCTTTTCCCTCTGAACGCTTAAATACTTCATCAGCAGACTTGTAAGGTCGGAGGATTTGGGCGGCTGCTCCGGGGCGGTTTCCCTCTCGGCAAGCAGTCCGGCAAGCCATTCTTTGAGCTTGCCGATCTGCGCCCGGATTTCCCGGATAAGGCGGTTGGCTTTCTGGATATTTCGGTTTAACTCGCCTTTCTCGGTGGCAATCCCTTTCTTCTCCATTTGGCAAGCTGCCACGCCCATGTGGACGGTGGGGATTTCATCAATGCCGCGCTCGGCGTTGCTGCGGTGGTCGATACGCTCCGCGCTGCCGTTTTGCTCTAAAAAGTCATTTGCCATATCAGCCCATGCCTTGCGCCATAGGTCGGCGTTCTCCTGCCTGTTCCAGTCCATAAGGTCAATTTTTCGTGTCTTATATCTGCCGCTTGGAAGTAGGATTTTCTCGCCGCTTTCGTCAAGGACATATTCCTTTTTTGACTTCGCCGCCCATGCACCTTTTTCATCAAGAGGGCGCATAGTCAAGAGGATATGGGCGTGAGGATTGCCGCTTCCTGTATCGTGGATATTGAAGTCGGCGCACATTCCTTTGGAAACAAATTGAGAGGAACAGTATTCCCGTACAAGGCGGGTCTGTTCCTCTCTTGAAAGTTCAACAGGCAAGGCAAGTTCGATTTCCCTCGCAAGCTGTGAATTATTCGATTTTTCGGTTTGCTCCACGCTGTTCCATAAGGTAGAACGGTCAGAGAATGAGGGCGGGGCATGGGGCGGCAGCATGATTTCAGAATGAACCACACCGCCTTTTCTTGTGTAGTCGTGGGTTATTCCGTCCCACTCGTTTGTCAGCTTTTCCCCGGCTCGGTAGGCGGCTGCGGCTACGGCAGATTTGCCTTTCCCCCGGCTGACAATCTTAATGCTGCAATGGTAGATTGCGATAGTATCACCTCCCGGATAGGATAATCAGACTTGTGGAAAGTGAATAGCTTGCAACGCAAGGTGTTCGCTTTCCGCAAGTACACAAAGGGGTAGACAGCACAAGCTGTCGCAGGGGAAGTGTAGCTTCCCCTGTCTGCGGCAAAGCCGCCATATCGGAGCGCGGGGAA
>OGHS01000494.1_pt1 | contig 17856 bp, 23 predicted proteins | sample 1571611 | NCBI WGS metagenome assembly OGHS01 (sample SAMEA2581944, study PRJEB24529) | metagenome | biome: Human gut stool | place: China | collected 2011 | reverse complement strand
TGTCTGCGAGAGCTTGAACGAACGTTATAAAATAATGAGAAACAAATTACCGATTTATCCTATAGTAGAAGATGGAAAAGATTATTTTTATAATCAAAGAGGTGCAAAGGTTTATAAGGATATTAACAAGCAACCTATGTTGCTATTACATAGTGGACAGAATGAGTTTTATGTTCTTTCAGTTGGATTTTCACAGAATAGGACCCCATTAGTAACAATCTCTGAAAATGATAAGCCGATATGTTATAGATTGCCGAATGAGTACAGTGATTGGACTATGACTGTTGCTGGGGTTTCCAGTATGGGTGAAAGATTATTTCCATCAAAAGTGTTATTTTCATTAATTGGTGGAAGGTATTTGGTTGATATTTTATAGATTTTAGGCATTTTAGAAATTTAAATATATAGTTTTGAAAAGTAGGTGAATGAATGGAAAAGATTTTTTCGTATAATGTAGATATAGACAAAACAGCATATATGAATTGGAGAACCAGACAGCATCAACCCATTCATGATATGATGATTATTGCTGATGGATACATGAAGGCAGCGATAATGCTTGCACAAGATTGTTTGCAGGATAATGGAGATAAAAAGGCGGATATTGTAGTTTTCCCAATGCTGTTTTCGGCAAACCATGCAATAGAGTTGTATCTAAAATCTATAAACTGGTCTTTGAATATGTTGCTGAACATGAAAGAGTCATTTTGTGGAGGTCACGATATCAGGCAGATATGGAACACAGTAAAGAAACGTATGATAGGTTTTGAAACCGATAAAGAACAACGAAAACAATTTAAGGAAATGACAAAAGAACTGGACAACTATATTTTAGAATTATATGACAAAATAGATAAAGATCATAATGCTAATGCAAAGATGAAAAATATGGATTTTTCACGTTACCCGTTTAATGCCGATGACGAATATCATTTTTATATTGAAAATTATGGAAACGAAGTTGTTGATTTAGAGATGTTTGTGGAGGTATTCAAAAAGATAGATTATAATTTAAACTGTATTGCTGGATATTATGAAGAAATGGCAACATTTGTTCCTGATTATGATTGAGAGAAGGAGTGACACCGAATGATAGATATATATACAGATAAAAAAGATTCAAAAGATTGGATACTTCAAAACGATTTGTATTTCAATTTGAATACAAGTAATGAAGAAATGTCCAAATATGAAATAAATCTCATTCACCAAGTGGATGAGGCGAAGCTGACACCAGACAAGCACATTGAAACAAAATATGGATTAGGTACAATCCGAAATTTGTCATCCGGCTGCAAGACATTACTTAATATTGTAAAGCATCCTGATAAGGTAGTAAATGTAGAAGAATGTGGTCCGAATGTGCTTAAAATCATTTTTACTATGGATAATATTAAGATTTATATGTCAAGACCAACGCTTTTTGATATTCCGGATGATGTGCAAATTAGATTCAATGATTCTGATATAGTGACTGGAGGGAGAGGATATAATGCCTGGTGGGGCAAGGAGTATGAAAGGAGAGAAGCAGATGATTTATAAGAATATTACATTCAAAGCAGATCCGTTTTCATACAATCTGGAATTTGACGATAGAATAACTCTTGTTGGTGGAGATAGCGGTACCGGTAAAACTGTGCTTTATGAAATGTTAGAAGATTTACGATTAACAGATGAATACAAGGCTATAAAATTGTTTAATTACAAATCAGATAATTTCTCAGAATCGATTGAACAGTGCAGAGATAGTTTTATTGTAGTCGATAATGCAGATAATTTGATGAACGATGAGATAAGAAGGTTTATTAATTTTGAGCCGTCCAATCAATATATGCTTTTCCTACGAAATTGCGATGGTCTTAATGTTTCTGATAAGAGTTTTAAGGTGCTGAAGTTTGATAATTATAGGATAACACTGGAAGAGGAGTTGTGATATGAAATATTTATGGACAGAAGACACTGGTGCCGGACTTCACTTCTGGAAGTTAGTCAATCAACTTTTCTTTGATGATGCACTTGTGGTCGAAAGCAAGGGAAGTAATCAGGGCTTATTGGATTCGTTGTCGGATACAGACATGAAAGAGGACAATAAGTATTATATTGCATTTGATTATGTGGTTGATAATCAGGATATTCGTAACAAGTATCGTATGTTGAAATCAATAGCAGATAAGGCAGAAGGGAAGATTATAATTCTGGATATGATTTGTTTTGAATACCTGATTCTTGCTTTTGATAAGCTGGTGGCATGGACAGGTACTGGAAAGACAGATAAAATCAAGATTCGTGAAGAGGTTTTATCAGCAATTGAGAATCATAGAATCAATTTGTCAAAGATTGATGATGGGAAGACATTGCAGTATTTGGCAGGTTTTAAGAGATATTCTACAGAACGAGTGATGAAATCATTGGTGGGTGAATTTACACAAAATGAGAAGTGGTCTGTTAAAGGGGCACTTATGGGAGAGTGTTGGTACAAGGATTGCTGTGTGTCGGAACATCCGGATAATCTGAGGTGTGGTAAGCCGGAGATTGAGGATGGGAATGAGAAGATGAGGAGGCTAATACAGTCGGAGGAAGTACAGAAAATAATTGGAGAATGCAAAGATTAAAAGACTTGATGATATGAATGTACTTCATCAAACAGTAATTGGCTCACCGTGACTATCTGGTGAATGGAAGTGAAGTGCATATTGACATATATGATGACAGAATGGAAATTTATTCCCCGGGAGGAACGCCGGATGGTTCCATGATTCAAGACAGAGATCCACTTACAGTAGCTTCTACCAGAAGAAATCCGGTTCTTGTCGATGTATTCAACCGGCTTGGATATATGGAGCGTAAAGGTAGTGGATTTGGAAAGATTATCAGTGGATATGAATTTCAAATTAATTATAATGAGAGTGAAGCGAGACAAAGAGGATTTTTGCCTAAGAAGGATGAAATAAAATGGTTGTTTTATGATGTTGGTTCGACGCTGGTTGATGAAAGTAGAGTTTATGAAGATAGGATGAAAAAAATAGCTGAATTATCTAGTCTAACTCCGCAACAAATTTATGAACATGCGATATCATTATACAGGAGAAATAAAAAAGGTGATTTAGAGATAGCAAAACAATTGGGGATAGAACTACCTAAATGGGAATCACAATATGAAAAGCTGTATACAGATTCTGAAGATTGCCTGAAAAGGTTAAGCAGAAATTATGAAATTGGTATAATCGCAAACCAACCATTAGGAACTTCTGAAAGATTAGAAAATCTCGGAGTGCGAAAATATATTGATTTAGTCATTGCATCAGCAGAAGAAGGTGTTTCAAAACCGGACAGACGTATATTTGAAATTGCTTTGGAAAGAAGTGGCTGTAAGCCGGAAAATGCTGTAATGATTGGTGACCGCATTGATAATGATATTGTACCGGCAAAACAGTTAGGAATGAAAACGATATGGATAAAACAGGGATTTGGAAGTTTGTGGACTGTAATGGACGAGAGTGAAAAAGCCGATATTGAAGTTAATAACTTATCTGACATTTTGAATTATCTATAGGAGGGAAAGTGAATATGTTCAAGGTTGCTATACTACAAAAACGTCCTATTAATGAACAAATAGATAAGAATATTGAAACTATCATTATGGCAATGAAAGAGGCTTCGGAAAACCTTGCAGATATTCTTTTATTGCCGGAATGCTTTATTACAGGATATAATTTGCCTATGTCGCATGAAAAAAGTATTTCCGATGATGATATAAGAATTGCAAAAATATGTAAGTATGCAAAAAAATATAAAATTGGAGTAGTAATAACTTCATTTACAAAAGGTAATAAACACTTGCCCCTTGACAGGGGCTCTTTTTTTTATTATGATTGTTAACCATAAGGATAACGGAGGTTGACAATTATGACATCAAAAACAAAAACACTGGTATATTGCGGCCTTTTTACGGCACTTATTGCCGTTGGGGCATTTATCAAGATACCGATTCCTGTTGTGCCATTTACGCTTCAGTATTTATTCACGATGATGGCGGGGCTTTTGTTAGGACCTAAGCTTGGTGCGATGGCAGTTACTTTTTATATGCTGCTCGGGCTTATCGGACTGCCAATTTTTGCGGAGGGCGGCGGTCTGTGGTACATATTTAAGCCGAGCTTCGGGTACATTATAGGATTTATTGTGGGTACATTTGTAACAGGGTACATAGCAGAGCACATGAAGAAAAAGAATGTGGGAAATTATCTTGTGGCGAATTTTGCAGGGCTGTTCTTCGTCTATGCAATAGGAATGATTTATTACTACATAATCTGCAATTTTGTGATTAACACGCCGATTGCTGTGTGGCCGTTATTTTTGTACTGCTTTATTCTGGCAGTGCCGGGCGACATAGCACTTAGCATATTAGCAGCAGTGCTTGCAAAGCGTATCAAGCCTGTGCTGGGACTTGAGGCGATGGTTTCACATAAGAGGCTGAAATACAGCCGTTGAATATTGTTACTATAATGAAAATGGGAGGCATGACATGGATGCAATTAAATTAGCTGAGGAGATTATCGGAGGAAGGAGAATCACGAGGGAGGATGATTTGTCATTTTTCCTGAACTGTGATCTGGATGAGCTGTGCAAGGGTGCGGATATGATAAGGGAGAAGTTTGTCGGGGACAAGGTAGACCTCTGTTCAATCATAAATGGGCGAAGCGGAAGATGCCCGGAGGACTGCAAATATTGTGCACAGTCGGCTCATCATCACACGAATTGTGAGGTCTATGATTTCCTTCCTGAGGAGAAGATCCTTGAAGCGTGTAAGATGAATGAGAGTGAGGGTGTAGACAGATTTTCGATTGTGACTGCGGGAAAGGCACTGACCGGCGAGGAGTTTGAAAAGGCTATACACGCTTATGAGACGATGAAAAGGGAGTGCAAGATAGATTTGTGTGCTTCGATGGGCTTTTTGGCGGCGGAGCAGCTTCACAGGCTTCATGAGGCGGGAGTTACAAGCTATCATCACAACATCGAGACTTCCAAAAGAAATTTCCCTAATATATGCACGACACATACCTACGATATGAAGATTGAGACACTCAAAAAGGTGAAGGCTGAGGGAATGTATGCATGCTCAGGCGGAATAATCGGAATGGGCGAAACATGGGAGGACAGACTCGACATGGCAGTGAGCCTTTCCGAGGTCGGCGTGGATTCTATACCGATAAATGCACTCATGCCGATACCGGGCACACCGCTTGATGGGCTTGAAAGACTGAGTGAGCCGGAAATACTGCGTACAATCGCTTTTTTCAGATACATAAATCCGAAGGCGGACATCAGACTTGCGGCTGGACGTGCACTGCTCACCAATGATGGAGAGCTTGCGTTCAAGTCAGGTGCATCGGCGACAATAACCGGAAACATGCTCACAACCGCAGCCTGTGCGACAATCAGAAGTGACAGGGAGCTGCTTGAAAGCATGGGACGCGATGTGACGCCGGTGTATTGGAAGTAGTATTTATTTAAGGAATGAACAACAGAGAGGGTAATTAAGATGGCTAAATCTATATTTATAACCGGTACGGGGACCGATATCGGGAAGACGTATGTTGCGGGGTTGATTGTAAAGAAAATTGCGGATGCCGGGAAATCGGCGGCATATTATAAGGCAGCAATGAGCGGAAATGACAGGAGGGAGGATGGCACTCTTATACCGGGGGATGCACTTTTTGTCAGGCAGACGGCAGGGATAGAGCAGCCGCTTGACGAGATGTGTCCTTATGTGTATGAAAATGCATATTCCCCGCATCTGGCTTCACGCATAGAGGGGCATCCGGTGGAGCTGTCCGTTGTCAAAGAGGGATATAAAAAGGTCTGTGAAAAATACGACTATGTCACGATGGAGGGCAGCGGCGGAATACTCTGTCCTATATGCTTTGACGAGGCAAAAATACAGCTTGAGGATGTCATAAAGGAGCTGGGCTTGTCCTGCATAATTGTTGCGGATGCCGGACTTGGCACAATAAACAGCGTTGTGCTCACGGTTGAATACATGAAGACACATGACCTGCCAGTGAAGGGAATAATATTTAACAATTATCATCCGGGAAATGTCATGGAGGATGACAACATATTTATGTGCGAGTATATGACCGGGCTGCCAACCCTTGCGAAGGTTAAGAAGGGGGACACACAGCTTGACATTGAGGTGGAGAAGCTTTTAGGGCTTTATGAATAAGCTTCGAGGATTGCGGGAGCGCAAAGCATGAAGCAATCCGATATCATTGTGGGCAAAATACCTTTTGACCCGACATAATTAATATAAAGGAGTACAACATGATTTGGTATCCATATGAACAGATGAAGACAATGAAGGCACCGTACAAGATAATAGATGCGGAGGGTGTATATCTTTACACGGAGGATCAGAAGCTTATAGACTCTGTATCTTCATGGTGGTGCATGATTCATGGCTACAAGCACCCGGAGCTGACTGAGGCTATAAAGGAGCAGGCAGACCACTTCTGCCATGTGATGCTTGGTGGGCTCACACATGACCCGGTTCAGAGATTATCTAAGAAACTGGAGGAATTTCTGCCGGGTGATCTGGACTACTGCTTTTTCTCAGATTCGGGAAGCGTGGCGGTGGAGGTATCCCTCAAGATGGCATTGCAGTACAACACGAATCAGGGGAGGAAGCGTCCACTGGTGCTTGCCTTAGAGCATGCTTATCATGGCGACACCTTTAAGGCTATGGAGGTCGGTGACGATGAGGATTACCATTTCGCATTTGAGAGCAAATCAGGCGTGGTACATATCCCGACGGAAATTCAGGCACTTGAGGAGGCGTTTGAAAAATACCATGATGAGCTCAACTGCTTTATCGTCGAGCCGCTTTTGCAGGGTGCCGGAGGCATGAGAATGTATGATATATCCTTCCTTAAGAGGGCTAGGGAGCTGTGCGATGAGTACGATGTGCTTCTGATATTTGACGAGGTGGCGACAGGCTTTGGAAGGACAGGCAACAGATTTGTGGCTGACCTTGTGCTGCCGGATATTCTGGTGCTTGGCAAGGCTCTTACCGGAGGCTATATCGGACACGCCGTCACTGTAGCCAATCACAAGGTATTCAATGCATTTTACAGTGACAATGACAGACATGCCCTGATGCATGGACCGACGTTTATGGGAAATGCATTGGCGTGTGCGGTGGCTCTGAAGGGCATCGAGATTTTTGAACGCGATGACTACATGAGCAAAATCAAGCGTATAGAGGAAATCTCCAGACGCGAGATGGCAGACTTTACAGACCCTCGCATAAAGGAGGTCCGCATCATGGGCGGCTGCACATGCGTGGAGGTCTATGACTCGAAGACACTTGAGGGCTTCCAGCAGTTTGCCTACGAAAGAGGAGTTTTTTCAAGACCTTTCCTTTCATACATGTATTCCATGGTTCCGTATGTGATAGAGGAGAAGGAGCTTGTGAGAATATTTGACGTTATGAAGGAATGGTTTGCGTAAACAAATTAAAAACCATTGGGGACGGAGTTATTGAGCGTATACTCGGACTTTTGATGGTATTATACATGCAGTATCGGTATTAACTGAATATGGTGTCCACCTAATATGATTCCTGCTTTTAGAAGTGGAAAAAACAAACGCAAATAATTAGAAAAACATACATTTACCTATATTATTCACGGCATAGCCGTGAAAGTGGCTGAAAGCCACATAGTTACTGTATTTTAGCTGAATATTGCTTGGAGCTATGTCAATACCTTGGACACAAAAAGTTGAACTTTTCTCCCAGCATAGCATATGCCGAGAGAATTATTTCTTATGCAGCCCTTAGATATGCGTTGATAGTTAGCAGAAGTCCGTTGGAATATCGAGACGATAAAGAGACATTCAACTACGCTGAGACGCTTGCGGAGCCGATACAGCGCTTTGCAGATGTACTGGAAAAAGCACAAATACAAGCAAAGGAGATAAATCAATGATTAACATTTTACTTGAAGGATTTGACATAGATGCGCCTTGGCTCTATGACGAATTGAAAAACTACATACAGCCAAATCATTCTGTTGCGGTCGTAGCGTTCTCCTTTAGAGACAATCGTGTAAAATCCTTGTCGGATTGGAATGCTTTGTATAGCAAGGAATGTGGCAAATATCACGATGGGATTGTTGGAGGCTTTACTACTTATGGCATCCCGGAAGAAAACATTAACTTTATCAATTATTTTACCGACACAAAGGAATCTGCAACTCAAAAAATCAAAAGCGCAGACATTGTTTATTTCCTTGGTGGGTTGCCGGACAGAATGATGGATCGAATCAAAGAGTTCGATTTGTATGATATTTTGATGCAACATGATGGGATTCTGATGGGCTATAGTGCCGGTGCTGTCATTCAGTTAGCAGAGTACCATTTGTCTCCCGATGATGATTACCCCGAATTTAAGTATTATGAGGGGCTTCCTTATCTGAATGATTTTTATTTGGAAGTTCACTATGAGGGGACTTTGGAACAGGATGAGTCGATACAACGGGTACTTGCAGAACGTGGTAAAACCGTGTACGCAACCGCTGTGCGAGCTGGCGCAATTCTTGTGGATAATGGAAACCTTAAACTGCTCGGTGATGTCAAGGTGTTTGGCAGATAGAGCTACGGAGTATGTGATTGAGCCGACAAAGACGAATGCCGGAACAAGGGTAATTCCAATGACAAAAGAAGTTACAGAAATGTTTCGAGCAATCATTCAAGACAGGCCAGAATATAAAGTGGAGAAAGTGGTAGGTGGATACACTGGATTTCTTTTTCTGGATAAGAATGGAATGTCGATGGTTGCCATGCACTGGGAACACAGATTTAACAGTATGGTGGGCAGGCACAACGAGATTTATAAGGTACAGATGCCCAATATCACACCCCATGTATGCCGTCATACATATTGCTCTAACATGGCGAAATCCGGCATGAATCCTAAGACATTGCAGTACCTCATGGGGCATTCGGATATTGCCGTGACACTTAATGTTTACTCCCACGTTGGACTTGAGGATGCGGAGAAAGAACTTCAGAAGATGCAGGGGTTGGAAAATGCAAGAAAAGAGATGGGACTTTCGGACAAGGACGATAAGCCTTTGAAACAGAATATGTTCAAGGTGGTTTGATAATAGAATATTGATATAGATTTGTGGCACTCAGGCTATATGGCTTGGGTGCCTTTTTTGCTAGTAAAAATATGCCTTGGCTGATATAATGTAAGTAAACGCCTCATAGTCCGTACATTGCACTTTATATAAAAATTTGAGAAAATCAGACTATACCATTTAAATCAAGTATAAAAGGTTAAGTCACAACTTTTTATACAATTTCAGGAGGTTAGTCTATGAGTTCTCAAACAAGTCAATTTGTTTTGTAATGGATAATACGCGTATATATGAGGCAATGGAGCCGTCTATGGAAAGCGAGAAATTTATTTTAACAGATAAACCTCACAGCACTATTAGAAAAGAGGGATTCCCGTTGGATAGCATATCTCTTGATATAAAGACGAATAAATACTATTACGATTTGCCGGAAGATAGATTAGAGCAGGTGGCTGTTGAAGATGGTTTTTTAGAATTCTTCAAGAATATTTTAAATCTGAACGCAGAATAAGCAATCCCCCGCTTCAAGTGTGTAGAGCACTAAGCGGTGTGTGAGTGGGATGCTTATGTCAGTGGGAGTTAAAAGCTCCCACTGACATTTCGCAAAGCGACTGCGTTCATGAGCAAGTAGCGAAAGCGGATTGCGAATGTCCGCTTTACTTAGCGATTGATATTGGAGGTAGGTGTGATGATTGAAAATGCCATAAAATATGTAAAACAGATATTTGCGGATGATTGCAGCGGGCATGACTATTATCATACCATGAGGGTTTATCGTTTGGCTATACAGATTGCAGAGCAAGAAAATGCGGATATGTTGATTGTGCAGTTGGCAGCTTTATTACACGATGTAGATGATGTTAAGCTTTCGCCGGAAACACACGAAACTAAGAAAAATGCAGTTAGATTTATGAAAAATAGTGGCGTGGATGATAAAGTTATAGCTTCTGTGTGTAAGATTATAGATGAAGTTTCATTTGCAGGAATAGATTCTGTTGTGCCAAGCACGATAGAGGGAAAATGTGTACAGGATGCAGACAGGCTGGATGCTATAGGAGCGATTGGAATAGCAAGGACATTCGCATATGGTGGTAGTAAAGGAAGAAGAATACATGCTCCGGATATAAAACCTATGACTAATATGAATAAGGCGGATTATAATCAGAACCATAATTCTACAAGTATTAATCACTTTTATGAAAAACTCTTGCTGCTTAAAGATATGATGAATACTGAGACTGCAAAGAAAATGGCTATGCATAGACAAGCTGTTATGGAGGACTTTCTTGAAGAGTTTATGGCAGAATGGGAAGGAGAAAAGTGATATGTTGGAAGTAAAATTTTATGATACAGTAGATGATTCACTATTGAAATTTGCAGTAATTATTTCACAGAGCAATGGCAAATGGGTATTTTGCAAACATAAGGAACGAGATACCTATGAGGCTCCGGGAGGTCATCGTGAAGCTGGAGAAGATATTTTGGAAACTGCTAAGAGAGAACTTCAGGAAGAAACAGGTGCCATACAGTTTGATATTAAGCCAATATGCGTTTATTCCGTTACGGGTAAGAATAGTGTAAATGAGACCGGTGAGGAAACATTTGGATTATTATGTTTTGCGGAGATAAGGGAATTTTCAGGTCAGCTGGATAGTGAGATGGAAAAGGTTGTGCTTATGGATGAGTTGCCACAAAACTGGACATATCCGTTGATTCAGCCTAAATTGATTGAAAAGTATCTGCAGATAGAAAAGCAGTCTTACAGTCGGATACAGCTGGCAGCGAAACAGACTATAGAATACATAAAGAATATTATCAAGCCGGGTATGAATTTACTCGAGATTCGAAAGTTATGTGAGGAAAAACTGTTAGAGTTGGGTGCAGACTCTTTCTGGTATTGGGATGTTGGTGCATTTGTATTTGCAGGAGATGAAACATGCGTTTCTGTATCCGGTAAGCAGTATGTAACTTCGGATAGAGTTATAGGAAACAACGATATAATAACCATTGATTTAAGTCCACAGGTGGGGAATATCTGGGGAGACTATGCGAGAACTATTATTATGGAGAATGGCAATGTTGTAGAGGATATAGGGCTGATTGAAAATCCGGAATGGAAACGTGGTCTCCAGATGGAAGAGAAATTACATGCAGAATTGTTACGCTTTGCTACGAAGGAAACAACCTTTGAGAAATTGTACTATCATATGAATGAGTTCATAGTGGAAAATGGATTTGTTAATCTTGATTTTATGGGCAACCTGGGACATTCCATTGTGAAAACCAAAGGTGATAGAGTTTACATTGAAAAAGGTAATATGACCAAGCTTGGCGATGTAAAGTATTTTACATTTGAACCGCACATAGCATTTCCAGATTCAAAGTATGGATATAAGAAAGAGAATATTTATTACTTTGATGAAAATGGGCTGATGAAACTTTAAGATATAGATTGGATGAAAAAATGATTAGAGAAGCAAACAAAAATGATTTAGATGAAATATTACAGCTTTACCTGTATCTTCATGAAAAAAGTATACCGGAAGATTCAGAGCAGTTAAGAAATACATGGGAAAATATTATAAATGATGCAAATCATCATCTTATTGTTTGCGAGACTGATGGCAAGATCGTGGCATCCTGCGTATGTGTGATTATTCCCAATCTCACAAGAAATGTTCGTCCATATGCATTTGTTGAAAATGTGGTAACACATGGGAAGTATCGAAAGAAAGGTTATGCTACAGATTGCCTAAATTTTGCCAAGAAAATTGCAGAAGAGAATCATTGCTACAAGATGATGTTGCTTACAGGTTCAAAGGAAGAAAGTACATTGAATTTTTATCGAAATGCCGGTTATAACAGTTCAGATAAGACCGCATTTATACAGTGGATTGATATATGAAATATGTATACACCTAAATCATTGGGGCAGAAAGTGAGTGTTTGAGTTATGACAGGAAAGTTAAGAAATATGACGTCAATTTACTTATTAAAGGATGATAAAGTACTGCTCTTATTCAGAAAGGGCGGAAGAGTTGTAAGTGATGTATGGACAGGTTCTGCCGGAGGTCATTTTGAAGAATTTGAGCTAAATGATGCAAAGGCTTGTGTATTAAGAGAGATGAATGAGGAACTAGGACTTCATGAAGATAATATTCGGAATCTTTCTCTTAGATATGTTACCTTACGAAGAACGAAAGGGGAGATAAGACAAAATTACTATTTTTTCGCAATACTTAATGAAGAAGTTAGTGATGATTTGGCCTCGAATGAAGGAGAATTGAAATGGTTTTCTCTAAAACAATTGGATGAACTGGAAATGCCATACACAGCAAGGTATGTTATGAATCATTATTGTTCAATAGGACAGTATTCAGACAAAATATATACAGGCGTAGCAAATGAGAATGAGGTTATATTTTTGGAATTGCCGGAGTTTTGATGTAGTGACAGAGGTGTAGAATGGTACAAAAATTTGAATATAAAAGAGCAACAATGGAAGATATCGACGAATTGGTAAGAACAAGGATTATTGTCCTTCGTGCAGCAAATAAGTTGTCATATGATGAGGATATGTCCGTTGTGGAGGAGGAATCATATGCATATTATAGGCGTGCGTTGGAAAACGGAGAGCATATTGCATATTTGGTGTATGATAACGGAAAGTTTATTGGAGCGGGCGGTGTAAGCTTTTATCAGGTTATGCCGACCTACCACAATTCAACTGGTAAAAAGGCTTACATTATGAATATGTATACGGCACCGGAATATCGCAGACAAGGAATTGCACTTCATACATTGGATTTACTGGTGAAGGATGCTAAGGAACAGCGTGTGTTACAGATTGCATTAGAGGCAACGGATATGGGACGACCTTTGTATGAGAGATACGGATTTGTAAAAATGGAAGATGAAATGGAGCTGGTACGATGAGTAAAAAAATGACAGATTTACAACCTTGGGAATGTCTCATGAAGCGAATTGTCTGGAAACAGTTAGGAGACATTCGTGATAAGAAGATACTTGATTTCGGCAGTGGTATCGGAGTAACTGCAAATTATTTGGCAGAGCATAATGATGTAACAGCCATTGAACCTGATGAAGATAGTGTAAAGGAAAGATGGGCAGATAACCAGTATACACAAATTATCGGAAGTTCTGATGAACTGCGCAGATTTGCTGATGAGTCCTTTGATATGATTATTTGTCATAATGTTTTAGAGTATGCCAAGGATAGGGCGGACATTGTAAAGGAGTTTGCAAGAATTCTGAAGCCGGATGGAAAGATTTCGATTGTGAAACATAACCGTGCAGGAAGAGTTATGCAGATGGTTGTACTATTAAATGATTTTGAACATGCACATAGCTTGCTTGATGGTAATGATGGAATGGCTTCCAAGTACGGAGCAATTCATTATTATGAGGATGCAGATATTGAGAAATGGTGTCCGGAACTTGTGATTACGAGAACGCTTGGTATGAGAACTTTTTGGGACATGCAACAAAATCAGGAGATTCATAAGGCTGCTGACTGGCAGGGTAAAATGATGGAGATAGAGATGCGGGTGTCTGATATGGATGGATATAAGGATATTGCATTTTTTCATCATTTGATTATTGAGAAAAAATAACAGAAAATAATTGGATAAAGCGAGGATGTGACTGAAATGAAGAAACCCAAGATGATTTTATTTGATTATGGACAAACTTTGGTAAATGAACAGTGCTTTGATGGGATAAAAGGGACAGAGGCAGTTCTTAAGTATGCTAAAAAAAATAAATACAATAAATCGGCTGAGGAAGTGCAGGTTTATGCAAACAAACTGAATCATGAATTAGGACGATTTGACCCGGAAAAGAGACACCTGTTTCAAGTGGAAGTTCCGAACTATATGTTTACAAAATATTTATATGAGTCGCAAGGAATTGAAATTGCATTGAGCCCGGAAGAAATTGACAGTGTATTTTGGGATGCAGCGGCACCGGGAAAACCGACTGTGGGAATCAGAGAGTTTCTTACATTTCTTAAGGAGAAACAGATTCGCACCGGTGTAATCAGTAATATTTCATACTGTGGAAATGCTGTTGCTAAAAGGATTAATGATTGTATTCCAAACAATAACTTTGAGTTTATTATTGCAACCAGCGAGTATATGTATCGTAAACCCAATAAGCATATATTTGAATTGGCATTAGAGAAGGCTGAACTTCAACCGGAAGATGTATGGTATATAGGGGATCAGTATCAGTGTGATATCGTCGGAGCTAGCGCGGCAGGATTATTCCCGGTGTGGTATATCGGGGCAATTGATATGAAATATGAACCCAAGGAAGATATACTTACAATAGAAAATTGGAAAGATTTAATGGAATTGTTAAAAAAGTTAGATTAGAAGCAGGAGAAATTATTATGGCTATATCATATAAACGATTATGGAAGTTATTAGTAGATAAAAAAATGAGTAAATCAGATTTGCGTAAGAAGGCAGAAATTGCTCCTAATACAATGACAAAGCTTCGCCGTGATGAAGAGGTGAGTCTCACGATTCTTAGCAAAATCTGCAAAACTTTACATGCAGACTTTGGGGATATTGTGGAGTATGTGCCGGATGCAGAAATTTGGGATTTGTATAACGAGAATAGAGAGCTTCTGGGAAAAGATCATGTCAGGGGCGAACAGTTACCGATAGATGGCTACCATTTGGTGGTGCATGTATGGATTCGAAATTCTAAGGGAGAGTACCTTATCTCGCAGCGTTCCGCAAACAGGCCGACATACCCTTTGATGTGGGAATGTGTAGGCGGTTCGGTTGTAAAAGGTGAGGATAGTTTATTAGGAGCGATTCGGGAGGCAAAGGAAGAGGTTGGCGTTGATTTAATGCCGGAAAATGGACAAGTTCTTTTTACAAAGACACGAAAAATCATTGATGAAAAAATTTATAATGATATTATGGACGTTTGGCTGTTTGAATATGACGGAGAAGTTGATTTAGGCAATGCCACAACAGATGAAGTGGCGCAGGTTGCATGGATGAATCGGGAACAAATAAAAGAATTGTTTGATGCAAATATGTTTGTGGATACATTGGAATACTTCTTTACGGAAGTGGATAAGTAGTAATTTAGAAAGTTGGTGAATAAATATATGAAGGAAAAAGAACATCAATCCATAGAATAGAAGGAGTCATGGCAGGATGAATATTTGAAATGGATTTGTGGATATGCCAATGCCTACGGTGGAACAATATACATAGGTACGGATGACGATGGTAATGTTGTAGGTATTGATAATGCAAGAGATTTATTAGAGCGAATTCCTAATAAGATTACAGATACAATGGGAATCATTGCGGATGTAAATCTGTTATATAAAGGCGAACTTGAGTATCTGCAGATAATTGTTGATAAATACCCATCTTTAATAAGTTTTCGTGGAAAATATTATTATCGTTCCGGAAGTACCATGCGTGAGATTACCGGAAAGGAATTGGAAAGAGCTTTGTTAAAAACGCAGGGAAGAACATGGGATGGTGTGCCTCTGCCAAAACTGTCAGTATCTGACTTAAAGCAGGATGCAATACAGTTATTTAAAGATAAGGCAGTGAAAAGAGGAAGGCTTACGAAGGAAGAAGTCAGTGTGGAAGATACTATCTTGATGGATAACCTGCACCTAATTGATGAAGATGGATATTTGATAAGAGCAGCAATGCTTGCATTTTATAAAGATCCAGAGAAGTGGGTAACAGGTTCTTATATCAAAATCGGATATTTTGGAAAATCAGATTCGGATTTGGTGTATCAGGATGAGGTGCACGGGCCTTTGATAGAGCAGGTAGATAAGACCGTTGATTTAGTTTATACAAAATATATGAAGGCCTTGATTGATTATGAGGGAGTCCAGAGAATTGAGCAATTTATGTTCCACAAGGACGCATTCCGTGAGATTTTGTTGAATGCCATTGTTCATAAGGATTACAGTAGCTGCAATCCAATCCAGATTAGCGTTTATGAGGACAAGATATATATTTGGAATGATGGTGAGATGCCTCCAAATCTGGATTCAACTGACAAGTTGTTTATGAAGCATTCATCAAAGCCTTATAATCCGAAATTGGCTAATATCTTTTTCAAAAGCGGTATGATTGAAGCGTGGGGAAGAGGATTTGAGAAGATTAGGGAAGCCTGTGTGTTGTATGATGGACCATTGCCGGAATACGAGATTAATGAGGCTGGAATTATGGTTCTGTGTAAGGCTTGTGATAAGTATTTGGGGTTGTTGAGGAATGATGGTCAGCATCCTGACCATTATCCTAACCAAAATGGTCAGGATTTGAACAAGCAAATCATTGATTTTTGTAAAGAACCGAAATCGGTCCAAGAAATAATGGATGAATTTTATTTTGATAGCAGGACAAGTTTTAGAAGAAAGTATTTAACACCTATGCTGAAAAATGGTGTGTTAAAGATGACTATACCGGAAAAGCCATCAAGTAAAAATCAGAAATATTTTTCGTGAGAAAATAACCTAACCATATCTTAACCAATGTGGTTAGGAAAAAAATACAAGAATCAGGAGAGAAGGTGAAGTAATGTCATATATCGTGAAATCGTCAGAAAAAACAAGAAAATCGGGAGCTGAAACAGAAACAAAGGCACTATTATATCTAATGAATCTGAGAAAAGATAGTGAAGAGATATACTATTTTATCGTTGATTTTTTTAATGATTTGACTGGTATGGATGCATTTTCTGATAAGTTATGGGATATACAGTCAAAAGGAGCAAAAGGAAACTCGCCAAAGGCAATATGAAAAGAGTTAGTAACATTGTTTAAAAATTATATGTATGATTTTGATTTCGCGGATTACATATTATTTGTTGGTGGTGTTTCTAATACCGTAAGAATTGATGATGAAATTAATTCGTTTGGTATTGAAAATGTGAATTTCGATGCATTACAGAAGATGGTAGAGGGATTAAAAGAAGAAACTAAGGAAAAAGAGTATATTGATGATAAGGATATTACGGATACCAATATTTCAGATTTCTTGAAAAAAGTAAGATTTGTAGTTGATGATAGAAAACCTAGTGAATATGTGAAGGCTATTATAAAAGATAATCCGGGATTAGTACCAGAAGAAAAAGTCTTGGATGCAATATTTAATGAGATTCGTGACAAGCAAGCTAGTAAAAAGAATGTACAGGTTGTAGAGGGAGTTGTAATAGAAACGCAGGATGAAGCGTTAAGATATTTCAGACATCTTACTGCGGCGGATGTACGTTTGTTGGCATTACAGAGGATAATTAATAGAAATCCCGTGGGTCAAGGGATTCCAATGTCCTTTATGCCGATATTGAGAATTTGTCCGCCAGAGCAAGAGAAAGATTTTATGCAGGAGTGTCAAATGGCGCTGTCAAAAGCATTGTTTAATAAGAATTCAGCGGAAACATTTTATCTCACAGAGTAACGGCAAGTGGGTAATTTGCAAGCATAAAGAAAGAGATACATACGAAGTGCCGGGAGGACATAGAGAAGCTGGGGAGGATATTTTTGAAACAGCAAAAAGGGAGTTGCAGGAAGAGACTGGAGCTGTCAAATTTGAGATAAAACCAATATGTGTATATTCGGTGACAGGTAAGACCAGAGTAAATGATACCGGTGAAGAAACATTTGGACTGCTTTGTTTTGCAGAGATAACAGAGTTTGCGAAAG
>OGHS01000487.1_pt1 | contig 17998 bp, 8 predicted proteins | sample 1571611 | NCBI WGS metagenome assembly OGHS01 (sample SAMEA2581944, study PRJEB24529) | metagenome | biome: Human gut stool | place: China | collected 2011 | reverse complement strand
TATTGGGATATTTACTTACTAATTTATCCCACATCTGTTCTCCATTATTCACAGCATTAACACCAGTATCCTTACCTAATCCATACTTTTGTGGTAGCCAACGATCTCCCTCGCCCATGCGTGTATCATCTGAGTACATATAAGCATGTGTATTAATTATCACTTTATGATCTGGATGTTTTTGTACTACCTTTCCTGCCCAATCCAAGACACTATTACGAGGTCCAAATTCCAAACAAAGAATTAACCATTTTAATCCACCCGCTTTGAAAGTATACCATACATTATCCATTTTCCCTTCCTCAAATGCTCCTCCAAAGTTCTTAGTCTTGCTGTACTTATCGTAAGGGAAATAATGATTAAAAAGTTCTGAATCTCTCTTGTTTGAGTTCTTACCCAAATCATGATTTCCCATTACAAAAGCATAAGGAAGTTTATTATCCATCATATTTAGAGCACCAGCAGCCTCTTTCCATTCCTTATCAATATTGTGGTCAGTCATATCCCCTTGTTGCAAAACAAAGTTAATACTATCAGCATTGTCAACCACCCATTGTATCTGCGACCTCAATATATTCGGATAGAGCCGCGAATAGGTCTGTATATCTGGCAATAAAACTAATTTTACTTGTTTATGCGACTTACAACTTGATAATGTATAAATTGTAATCAAAAATAAAACAAACCACTTCCCATGCTGTCTCATTAGATATTAGATTTATCTTTAATTCCTAATAGCATTATCTTTCTTTATATCACGGCTACCACTCCAAATCTTCATAGAAGACCATTTTTCCGGTTTAGCCGTCCAGAATTCATCATCCGGCTGTAACCCTAAAGGTAAGAATATAAAAGTACACAAATAATTACTACCTGTCGACACATACCTGTCCGCAATCTCTGGCTGATGACCACAAAATCCCAAGTTCAGCCATCCGTCTTTATCAAAAGTACCTTTAATTAGCTGATTTTTCATCACTTTAGTCAATGCACAACGTACTTGTGCCGGTTTTATATGTTTTGGCAACAGTTTCATCCAAGAGACTTGAGCCAAAACCTGAAATGCTCCAAAGCGATATCCCATAGATCTTCCCAACACCGGGTAAGTTCCTTCTGGAGAAATCATCTTTTCTTGCTGATCAGCGTGACGAATAAAACGCTGTAATTGTACATCATAAAAATCCGCCCCTTCTATTCCATGCTTTTTCATAATAGCCAATACATCTATCAACATAGGTTGGATAACATAGCTATTATAATAATCTAAATGAAAATTACGTCCATCACCATACCAACCATCTCCTTTATACCATTCTTTATGTCTTTTCAGAGCATGATGAATAGGCTTTAACTCACATTCACCCGTAAATTCCAACAAAGCAGCCTCGATTGTAGCAGAAAACATCAACCAATTACATTCAAATGCCTTAATCCTACGAGAAGCTTTCAATTCTTTAATAACCCTCTCTTGAGTTATTTTATCCAATTTAGGCCATATCTGATCTTTCGAACGAATTAATCCTTGTGCAAAAAAAGCAGCATCCACCAATGGTTGCCCACCAGGACCATCAAAACGCATATAGTCTGGAGATTCCGGATTCACAGCATTTGCTATTGACTTTACTACCAACTCTGTATATTTAGCACGTAGTTTCCCTTCTTTCGTTTCATCAGGAGGAAGATTCAACCAAGCTGAAATACCATTGAAAGAACGCCCTAATGCCTCCAAATGTGTAACATTCTTTCTAGTATTGCCATTGTTCAACCCATCGAAGGTTTCAACAGGCATGTTCTTTCTTAATGTATTCTGACTTAGATTTGTATAAAGCGGATCTATAATCTTAATCATTGTCTTTACCCAATATTCACGATCCTTACTTTTCTGTGCAAAAGCACTATTCTCATTACCCCAAAAGGATAATGCCAAGAAAAGCAATAATAAAGTACTCTTTTTGTTATTCATTTCCATACAAAGTTTTTATTATCAAAGCCCTAGTAACTTCAAAGTAAGTCGGTGGCTTCTTTTATAATTAATAAATTTAATTGCCCTTCACAACTATCTCATTTTTAGCATTTCAATACCTGCCATCAAAAATGCCCCTACCCCATACACTTCTGTCATATTCTGTGTAACTTTTTCAGGAGCGGCACTGACCGGTTGAACATACCCAAGCATACCATCCTCGTGAACATAACTTTCCAACCTTTTTGAACAGCTTTTTTATACTTTTTATCTTTCAAGATCCCTTGATTTACTCCCCAACCTAAACCGTAAACAAAAAAACCGGAAGCACTATTTTCGGGAGAAGGATATGAATCGGGATCAAGCATACTTGCGTGCCAAGAACCTTTTTTGTCCTGACACTTAATCACAGCAGAAGCCATTTCCTTATAGATATTCAAATAGTAATTGTAAGTAGGATGATCTTTAGGCAAAGTTTGCAGTAATAAAGGTATTCCTGCAAACACCCATCCGTTTCCTCTTCCCCAAAAAACTTTCTCACCATTTTTTTCTTTTCTAGGAATATATCTCCTATCACGATAGTACAATTTCGCATCCTTATCATATAAAGAATCAGTAGCTTCTTTAAACTCCCGATCCATAAAATCTAAATAATTTTTCTCCGGATAAAGTTTATTCAACTGACCATACACAGGAGGAGCCATAAACAAAGCATCACACCAGGACCAACGTTCCGACCATCTTTTAGCGCCAAGCCATAAACGTGCTTTCGATGGATTAGCTATAATAGAATCCACCCGCGCTATTGTCGGTCTGATCATTGCCGGATCACGAAATTTCTCATACATACGGATATACATCTGTGCTATGACAAGATCATCCGCATGATAAAGACGTTTCAAGAATGCCCAACTATGCTTTTTTCCGATCTGCATCAGAAAGTCATAGTAACGAGAATCCTGTGTGTAATCTGCCCATTCCACCATACCTCGGAATAGTACAGCATTTGTCCATTCCAAATCATGATGTTTCACTTGTGGCTGATGATTCACCTGCCACATAGCAACTTTATCAATTAGTACACGATCTTGGTCTTTGTTACTTTTCGCTTCAACAGTTGAAAAGACTGCAAAAAGAGTAAAAACCCCAATAAGTATCTTTTTCATGGTAAAATATATAATCTTTATGTTTATTATTTCAATGAATTGCAAATAGCCTCATTCATCTTTTTCAAAATAGCTTCGTCTAGTTTAATCACTTTACGGTCATAGGTTATCAACCCATTCACCTCTACTTCTACATCGGTAGTCTGTGTATAAACAGCCGCAGAAAAGCCTTGGCCAATCATTTCCTTCAACATCTTAGCATATCTTAGATACTCTGCCGTAGCTTCTGCCGATGTATTAAATTGTACATATCCCCAGTTTCTATCCGGTTCCCAAAGATGATCCTTCAATACCAATCCAATTCCTCCATATTCTCCTAGCACTGTGGCCCGCTGTGCATCATATAAATACATTTTAGGACCAGGATAGTTATGTAGATCGAGCATATCACCACAAGTATAATGATTACCACCACTAGCAGGATTAACTAAACGTGTCGGATCATATTGCTTAGTCCATTCTGCAATTTCACGAGTTTTAAATTGTCCCCAAGCCTCGTTAAAAGGTACCCAAGTTCCAATACACGGATAAGAATAAAGATAATCAATGATTTCTTTCCATTCTTTTCGATAGTTAGCTTCAGATTCGGGCGAACGCGTCAGTTCTGTTCCTTCAAAGTACTTCCGATTCTGCCATTCCGGATTTTTATCACCACTTGGCATATCCTGCCATACAATAATGCCCATTTGATCACAGTATGTATACCAACGTGCAGGCTCTACCTTTACATGTTTTCTTATCATATTAAAGCCCAAATCTTTCGTTTTCTTGATATCATAACACAATGCCTCATCCGTAGGAGCTGTATATAATCCATCCGGCCACCAACCTTGATCCAATGGGCCAAACTGAAACAAATCTTTATTATTCAGTTGCAAACGTACAATACCTTTTTCATCTCTTTTCGTAGAAAATTTACGCATCGCCATATAACTCTTTATACAGTCAATCCGTTTTCCTTCTGAAAATAAAGAAACTTCCATCTGATATAAAAATGGATTGTCGGGTGACCAAAGTTTTACATCAACAGGCATAGAGATTTCAACTGGTAATCCATTAATAGATGTTCCCATAGCCACCAGTTGTCCTTCATCAAAAACTTTTACCTCAAACTTATCCGAAACTCTATCATTATCAGTTTCCACTTTTACCTTCACCCCATTTGTATCTATATCGGGAGTAGTTCGTACGTTAGTTATATAATGATCTGCTACCGGTTCTAGCCATACAGTCTGCCAAATGCCACTTACCGGAGTATACCAAATACCACGCGGCTGACTTACCTGTTTTCCTCTAGGCTGAGTTCCTTTATCTGTCGGGTCCCAAACTTTTACTACTAGAGTATTTTTCGAACCATCCAAAGCTTGTGTTATATCAAAAGAAAATGGGGTAAAGCCTCCTGTATGTTCACCCACTTTTATATTATTCACCCATACCTCTGTTTTCCAATCAACAGCTCCAAAATGAAGCAAAATCTTTTTCCCTTTCCACTTTGAAGGAATTATGAAGCTACGTTGATACCATAAATTTTTATTCTCTCCCAATATTCTTCCAACTCCGGAAAGAGAAGATTCAATAGCAAAAGGTACGAGTATTTCACCATCAAAAGAAGTTGGTATCCCTTTTCCTAATGGCTGAATAGTATAATTCCATAGACCATTCAGATTAGACCATTCAGAACGTTCCATAATAGGACGCGGATATTCCGGTAAAACATTGTTAATGTCAATGTTTTCTGTCCAAGATGTCTTAATTTTATTACCGACCGGTTTCCACTGTGCCCATAATACCTGAGAAGATAATAACAAGGTGGCTCCTACTAAAACTAAATGTTTTATCATATATAATTTAAATAAAAATATAAAGCACTCTCCTATTCATATAAATATTCTACAAAAATAGCATATCAAACTTCAATATACCTCACAAAAAAAGAATATAAGGAAAAGAAGAAGTGATGAATGGCAGGGAGGGACCTTTCTCCCTACCATTCTTCCCTCAAAAAATAAAGGTTCTTAGTTATACTATTACTTTACTTTCACTTCAATTAAGACACTCTCTTTCTCTGAATCAACAGTCTGCTGAGAAACCAGCCGTAGAGGAAGTACACAAATAGCACCGCTATTATTCGTAATGAAATCATATACTGCAGTCTGATTGAATGTAATCAATATGTCAGTACCTCTTACTGTACCATCAAAGTGAAGGTCTGTTTCACTCAATGTGTAGGCAGTGCTCGGTAAAAGCTTGTAAGTACGTCCAATGGTGGCACCATAGTCTCCAATTTCCTCAACAGTCCAAGGTTCTATCTTTACGTCACCTGTCATGGTTGGTTGCGCTCCACCTTTCAATACTGTTACAGTATAAATAGAAGTTTCTGCTGACCGATCTACGGTATATGTCTCATTTAAACTATTTTTCAGTGCAAATACTACATTATATTCTTCTGGGAAAAGAGTATCGTAGTCACAATTATCTTCTATACAAGCCCCTCCTATTATCAACAGAAGAGATAATGTAAGCAATTTATAAAATCTTATTTTCATATCTTCGTTTTTAATTTATGATTAATATCCTGGAGCTTGAACCATCTGCGGATTAGCATACAATTCATTCAAGGTTGTATTCTTGCCATCTTCTGATACCCCCTGAGGAACAGGTAATAAATAAGAACGATCGTACCATGCAAACGGCTGGTCAATAAGAGTAGGTTTATTAAAATCTTCAAAAGTAGGATTTACTTTACGACCATTTAGTCCATAAAAAGAACCAGCTTTCAAACGCTCAGGCGCAATAGTCCAACGGCGTAAATCATAATACCGTAAACCTTCTTCATAAAATTCAACAAAACGTTCATTACGCACCCAATCCATCAAGCTCATATCACCTAAATCAGTGGTGGTCAATTCCTTAACACCTGCACGTTTACGAATTACATTCAAATTATTCAAAGCCTTTTGAGTTTCACCCTTAGCAGCATAGCACTCAGCCAAGTTCATATAAAGTTCTGCCATACGTACTAACGGACGACGAGGGCAACCCCATTGATGAGTACGAGTAGAAGAATACCATTCCGCATTAGGATCCAAAAATTTCTTACTTAAATAACCAGTACCCACGTAATGACGATCACGGCTTCTATTATATCCATTAGTATTTGTATTCTTGAAATTGATCCACAAAGGATTCTTGCCATCCTGAATTTTAGGACTGTACATACAACCATCATAAGCAATCCATGCATAAAAACGCGCTTCACGCTGCGTATTCAGTTTAATGATATCATACTTTACCGTTTCTTTATCAGGCATTGACTTATTATCAGTATTTACTTGTCCCTCATGATAACGGGTATACCATTCCGATTCCGGATAGAACTTTGGATCTTTAGCAGGAATCAGACCATTTTGGGTATAAAAATGCTGAACGGTATAAAGAGTAGGAGCTTCTGCCGCATTCCCTCCGTAGAGGGTTCCTTTACCTGTCACGACGTAAGAAGGTGGCTTAATTGTGGACTCCTCACCTTGATTCACTGTTTCATTACTTATACGTACTCCCCAAATAATTTCCTTATTTCCTTGACTCTCATTTGCATAAGATAAATATTGGAACATACGTACACGCTCCTTAAAAGCTATATTTTCAGATGTTTCTTCCTCACGACCGGGAATGTAAAGCAACCCCAACTTTTGAGTTGCCGCAAGCTCATTAGCCGTATTTACATCAAACAATTCATAACCAGCGTCTTTAGCCACTTTTAAAGCTTCTTCACAAGCTGTTATAGCTCGATCCCATTTTTTCTCATCATACTCGTGACTAACCAGTTCGTTACCATATCCTGGAGTTTGAAAATTCATATTTTTCCACTCAGGAAAAGGAAAAGAACCATTCCACAACGGAGAAGCCGCATAAAGTAGCAATCTGGCTTTCAAAGCCTTGCAAATAGTAGAAGTAGCACGTCCCAGATCCCTATCCAAACGCACAGGAGGCAGCCCAGCTGCTGCATCATCAAATTTCTTTGCAATATAGTCTACACAATAGTCAAAATGAGAGCGACCAGGCAATTCATCTGTCGTTATACCCGGATCTACCTTACCATCAATAATTGCAATCGGACCATATGCTTGAAGTACACGCATTTGATAATAAGCCTCCAAAAACATAGCCTCGTGCATAAAAAGGTCACGGTCTTCAGAAGAAAGATTTGCAGGTTCGGACTTCTTCAACTGATTCATAAACTCATGAGTATAACCTAAAAAGTTATAAGAAGGCGTCCAAATGTTGTAATCGGTATTACAACTAGGTACTCCCGCTTGAGAAGAAGGAGAAGCCGTCCCCCACTGAATACGTTGCGCAAAAAATGCATAACCCGGTGGAAAAGCATTCTCATCATTACCACGTTCATAAGCTTTAAAATAAAAAGGTTCAGAACGAGGCACCCCGCCATAGCATGTATAAAGGAAATCCAACGTAAGATCAACATCTTTCATTGTGTCGTCAAAGTCTGGCGTAGCAGGAGGAATTACATCTAGATAATTGCAAGACACCAAACAACAGCTTGCCAGAAGTATACTGGCAGTCCGCTTAATACTTAATTTTATATTAGTAAGCATATATAATATGATTATTTCGTTATTATATTAAAAATTCAACTGTACTCCGATATTAAATGTTCTGGAAAGCGGATAGGTTGTCCACGACAACTCCGGATCCCACTCCTTGAATGGACTGAATACCGCCAAATTATCACCTGTGAAATAAACACGACAATGCGGGAAATTGTAACCGATCTCAAGTGTTTTGAAACGGAGGAAGTTACGATTGACTAGCCAGAATGAACTAGGTACCATATTCTGTTTTACGTCACTTTCGTTTACTCCGAGACGAGGGAAACGTGCATTAGGGTTAGGATTATCTACTGACCAGTGGTCATCAGCAATCCACTGCATCATATTCTGCGGAACAGATGACGTAACCCCTTGACCGGAAGTCAAGAACGGCTGAATGTTACTTAACATTACATTACGTTGCGCCGACCCATTAAAGAATGCTCCAAAATCCCATTTTTTATAACTGATATTAATACCAAAACCATACTGAATAGCCGGAGTATTTCCATTAGGTTCAAGTATTACCTTATCCTCTTCCGTAATATAGCTGTCACCATTCACGTCACGATACTTAATATCACCAGGGCGACACTTGCCTAGCATAGACTGATCTGCCCAATGAGCAATTTCCTCTTCACTTTCAAATAATCCATCTGCCAAATACCCCACAACAGCACCAATTGGACGTCCTGTCTGACTTTGCCAAACGTAAGGGTAAGAAGGTTCATCCTTGTACTTATATTTGTTCTTATTGTAAGTGAAGTTTCCACGTAAATCAACAATCCAATCTTTGCCAAACTGCTTCTTCCAGTTTACACTTAGTTCTACTCCCTTATTTTCTACCTCACCGATATTACTCCACGGAGTAGATCCCCAATAACCCAACATACCCGGCCAAGAGGCACGACGCATCAAAATACGGTCACGATAATCACGGAAGTAATCAAAAGTAATGCGCAATTGATTAAAAAGTGACAAATCAACCCCTACATCAAATTTAGTAACATGTTCCCAGCCTGCATTCTCAACAGAAAGGACACGAAAAGCAGGTCCTTTATGAGATTGTTCTGTTCCAGGAAAACCAGTCCAAAATCCATTACTTGAACCGCCTATTTCCACATTATTAGTATAAAGGAAGTGAGGAGCACCACTATCAAATTGGTCACTTCCAACCAAACCATAAGAAGCTCTTACTTTAAAATAATCTATCACTTTCTCCACAGGAGTCCAGAACTTCTCCGAACTTACTACCCAACCGACAGATGCCGCAGGGAAAAACTCAAAACGACTGCCTTCAGCCAAACGTTCCGAACCATTATAACCAAAATTAAATTCCAGCAAGTATTTATTAGCATAATCATAAGTTACACGTCCGGAATAACCTTGATTACGATTAGGCAGCACACTATCACGATATTCACGCATCATATACATCGCCATCGCTGTTAAATTATGATCGCCAAAACTACGTTTCCAGTCTAGTCGTGCATCAAAATAAAAAGTCTGATTAGTATAACGATTAATACTACCTTGATTAAGGAAAGGATTACCAGTCTGAAGCTCTGTCAACTCATAAGAATCCGGATTTTCGACATTCCATGAACCATCTTTTACTGAATAGAAATAAGGTTTCATACTATGAGTATAGTGCGTCAAAGCATAGCTTTTTACATTAACTAATGATTTAAAGCTTAATCCCTCAGTAATAAAATCCAGTTTCTGATTAATATTTAAAGAAGCGTTCATTGTATGATATTGCTGTTCCTTATAATTACTCAACATATATTCATAAGGATTCACCGCCATTTCACCTTTACCTACCAATTGGCTACCAAACCGAATTATATTTTCATCATTCGGTTGCTCGGGAAAGTAAGCAGGATATGAAACAGGATTAGCACGCATTACACGCTGAAAGATGTCACCAGTACTATTACCCGGACCGTGTTTAGAACCAATCTGCGCCATTATACGGAGATCAAGCATAGTGGTATTAGTCAACTTATAACCAATATTGTTTTGAAAACTATATGACCAATTATTTATGTTATTGTCATACACATAGTTTTTGGGAGCCTCCATTAATCCTGTATCATGATTCGCCTGTAAACTCATATAATAAGTAACACGTGATCCACCACCTTGCACATTCACATTAGCACGTTGATTCATATTACCACTTCTGTACATCAAGTCAAACCAATCTACATTAGGATAAACATAAGGATTAATTCCCTGTTCGGTGTAAGCAATCTGTTCATCCGAATAAAAAGGAGTAACATCACCATCTAAACGAGCAGCTTGAGCCTCATTGTAATAACGCATAAAATTTGGTCCATCTACAAAATCCACACGATTAGTTGGAGTAAAATAAGAAGCTTCTAATGATACACTCACTTTAGCCTTAGTGTTCTCACTACCTTTCTTGGTAGTTACCAACATTACACCATTAGCACCACGATTACCATAAATTGCAGTGGCAGAAGCATCCTTTAACACCGAAAAACTTTCGATAGTTTCTGCCGGAATACGGTTCAGATCATCTGCAGTAATTTCCACTCCATCTAATAAAATCAAGGGAGTAGCTACACCACCAAAAGTATTAATACCACGAATATAAAATTGAGAAGAAGAACCTGGTTCACCACTAGTAGTCATAGATACGACACCAGCCAGTTTACCAGCCAGCGCACTAGTAAATGAAGAAGAAGGAACCTTAAAATCCACACCTTTTGCCGTGGTGATGGCACCAGTGATTGATACTTTCTTTTGAGTACCCTCACCTATCACAACAACTTCGTCTAACACTTCGTTGTCTGATTCCATTTTAATAGTCATCACACCTAAATCTCCGACCATTAATACCAAAGGTTTGTAACCAATGTAAGAAATTTCCAATTGAGATTTACTCGTCACTGAGATGTTAAACTTACCGTCGACATCAGTAATGGTACCACTCGTTTCGCCCTTTACTTTAATATTGACACCTACTAAGGGCTCATTAGTACTTGCATCAATAACAGTACCGGTCAAAATACGCTTCTGTGCCACTGCACTTTGTTGTACTGTATCAACACTACCAGTCGCATAAAGTGGCCGCGCTCCTACAAAAAGACTTAGTAGGAGTGCTGCTCCCACACATCTCTGCTTCAACTTTGAAATTTGACTTTCTTTCATAGTATATTATTAAAAATAAATAAAATAATAATGTAACCGAGAATTACATATAATTGATACACAAAAGTATGCTACTTATAGATTATAAGTAAGTAGAATTTTCTCTAAAAATGCAACAAACGTCCCTATTTTAACTGCAGAAACAACTAATTACCCCATCAATGACACAAAAATAATATGCAGAACGTCTCAAGTAAAAGAAAGAATAATAAATCTGTCCCAAATACCAAATATATGGGTAAGATTCTCAGAAATACAATTCAAACTTACCTATCCGGCAAATTCTTTAGGCAACACCCCAAACTGTTTCTGGAAGCACTTGGAAAAATAGGAAGGAGAGTTAAAACCTACCATATAACAAATTTCATTCACACGTGCATTACCTTCTTTCAACAATTGGGCTGCCCGTTTCAATCTTTCCAGTCTCAAATATTCATTCGGACTTAAATCTAGTACTCCTTTGATTTTTCTATAAAAGTTGGATCGACTCATATTCAATGAATCTACAATGTCATCCATACTAAAATCAGGATTATGATAATTATTCTGAATTATTTCATTTAGTTTCTTTATAAACTCCTCATCAGCCTTTGTTAAAGCCATTGTATTAGCAGCAACAAAAGGAGATTGTGTAAAAGCCTGCCGTAATTTCTCACGGCTATTAATTAAATTAGCAATACAAGCCTGCAAATATTCAACAGAAAACGGTTTTTCTATATATGCATCTGCTCCCAGCTCCAACCCTTCTATCTTCGATTGAATATTTGTTTTTGCTGTAAGGAGGACAATAGGAATATGGCTATAATCCAATTTAGACTTAATCACTCTACATAATTCAAACCCATCCATTCGGGGCATGACTACATCACTTACAATCAGCGTTACCTCATTACTATCCAATACTTCCAAAGCCTCCACTCCATTTGTAGCAGTTAATACAATATAACTATTTTCCAACTGCCGGACCACAAAAGATAGCATATCCGGATTGTCATCTGCTACCAGTATCACCGATTTGTTTGCCTTATTCTCCATCAATCCTACCTGACGTTCTGTAACCTTATTACTTTCCACAAAGCTAGGCTCCACCACTAATTTAATTACGCTATCTTGTTCTACAGGAAGCATCAAACAGAAAGTATTTGCTTCTTCTCCCTCCAACATCATCAAATTACCTCGATGCAACTCAGCCAACGAACGTGACAATGCCAATCCAATACCTGTACCAGTAGTTACTTTTCCATTATCTTCTTCATTAAAACGAATAAAAGGTTTAAATATCTCCTCCTTCATCTCATCCGGAATAATAACACCATCATTCACAGTACGGACATAGAATCTTTTTTCCGTCTCTACTTCATTTAGTTCCAATAATAGATATACATAGGTTTCCGCATATTTCACTGCATTATTCAACAAGTTACTGATAATTTTCGTAAATGCTTCCTGATTGATATGTGCATAAAAATCCTGTTCAGGTACATTCAAAACAAAATTCAACCCTTTCTGCTTTGCCAAAGAAGTAAAGCGTTTATGAGTTTCTTTCAAGATTTCCGTAACATTACATTCAGTAAAGTTCAAGCGGAACCCCTGACTTTCCGTTTTACGGAAATCAAGTAATTGATTAACCAGATTCAGCAACCGTTCCGTATTCTGTTTCATGACATTCAAATCTTCCCGAGTTTCTGCATCCACCTGTTTCTTTAATATAATATTTTCCAACGGACCTTTTATCAATGTCAACGGAGTGCGTATCTCGTGGGCCACATTCGTAAAGAAGTCAATCTTTGCATGATATACCTCACGCTCCTTTTCCTGTTCAAACTTCTCCATCTGCCGACGATGTTTGTAATTACTACGTCTCTTGAAATACATAACCGCATACAGAGAGCAACCTATTATCAACAAAGCATATATGAAATAAGCACAAATTGAAAGATAAAAAGGAGGTAATATCTGTACCTTTAATGATACTCCTTCTTCATTCCATACCCCATCACTATTAGACACCTTAACCTTAAATATATAATTGCCGTAACGCAAATTGGAATAAGTAACGATAGGACTTTCACCGACCGTCAACCAATCTGTATCAAAACCATCCAACTTATACATGATCTTACTCATTTTCGGAGCCTGAAAGTCCAATGCAGCTACCCGAAAAGAAAAAGAATTCTGATTGGCCCGAAGTACGATTTCATCAGAGAACGTGATACTTTTCTCCAACGGAGATCCCGGATCACCCACATACACTTCCTTACCAAACAACAGAAAATCCGTAATCACAACAGAAGGAAGAGACTTGTTCTCCGAAAAAGTCTTCGGATTAAACGCTACAAAGCCATCAATACTTCCTAAATAGATCGTTCCATCCTCCGTCTCAAAACTCGACCGATAGTTAAACTGATCTCCCAACAAACCGTTGGAAGTTGTATATACTTTCATCCCACCTGTAGCCGGCTGAAAGCATACCAGGCCATTATTGGTAGTCAGCCAAAAGAATCCTTCTTTATCCTCCACAATCTGATAAACCACATCGTTCGGCAATCCGTCAGCCAAACTATAATTGGTGAAAGTCTCCGTATCCGGGTGAAAACAGCAGAAGCCTCCACCTTGAGTAGTCAACCACACCTGACGATGTGAATCCTCAAAGATACTTACCACTTTATCATAGGGTAGACTTTTCGGATTATTTTCATCATGCAAATAGTTTTTCCATCTTTTCTCGTTTACATTATAACAATAAGCACCATTTGCATAAGTTGCAAGCCAGAGGTTACCACCGGAATCTTCTTTTATATCATATACAAACTTTCCATTCAGTTCCGGTATCCGGTCAAAACCATCCAACTGTTTATTATAGCGCAACAAACCAAATAAAGTACCTAAATAAATATCTCCCGTCGTTGTCCGGCAAATAGAAAAAACACTATTATCCACTAACGAATGAGGTGACTCTGTTTTCAGATACGTTTTTACAATAGCTCCCGTCCGCGTATCCACCACTTTCACTCCCTTTGAGAAAGTTCCTACCCAAAGGTTATCACCAACCATACACAACCCATGTACATTTGTAAAAGCATTGCTCGGTGTGAAGAAAGAGAAAGTCTTTGTTTTAGGATTAAAACGATTCAAGCCTCCATCTTCCGTACCAATCCACAAAATACCCTGATTATCCTGACAAAACTCACGTACACGTTTCCCCTGCAACCCGTTCTCTGCTCCTTTTGGATAATATTTCTCAAAATTCGTATAGAAACGGGGATAATAGTTTATCCCACCGAAGTAAGAACCAATCCAGATGCCACCTTCGCGGTCTTTGCACAAAGAATAAATAGCATTATCTGACAAAGAGTACGGATCGTTAATCGAACTACGCAAATGAACATACTTGCCCGTCCGGAGATTATAAATATAAAGCCCCGACTCTGCGCCAATCCAAAGTTCATTGTCAGAAGCCACCAGCAATTCACGGCAGAATACAGACTCTCCACCTTCATCCACCGAAAGCAAGTCATGTAATTTATTCGAAGTCAGATTCAGCTCCTTCACCCCTCCTTTCAATGAACCTACATACAGGCAGTTGTACGCACCTTTCGCAAGGCATATCACAACATCGTTCGCATAAGTTTCTTGTTTATCCACAGGAGACAGATAGGGATGAAGTGTTTTCAAGCGGTCTTTCGAATAGAAAAGTCCGTCACCGTAACAGCCAATCCAAAGCGTTCCGCTATTATCAAACGCAAAAGTCTGCACATTGCTGGTAAGAAAAGAAAAATCCTTTAATGTATGATTCCGAAGTTGGTCCTTTTCCAAATCATAGCAGAACAATCCTTGTGACTCTACAGCCATCCAGACGCATCCCTGATTATCACCGGATATTGCAGTTACTGTGTGTTCTACTCTTGTACCCTCCAGACTGAGTTCGGTAAAGTGCAAAAAAGAATCTTTCTCCGGATAATAAACGTAGAGCCCCACATCTGTTCCTATCCAGATATTTCCCTCCGCATCCTCATAGAGAGCCGTAATAAAATTATTGCCAATGCTTTGCCGACTACGATTATCATGTTTGAATTTACGGAACGACAAACCGTCATACCGGTTCAGTCCATCCTTCGTACCGAACCACATGAATCCTTGCTGCAAAATCGCATTGACTGTATTCTGGGATAATCCGTTTTGTACACTCAGATTTTTGAAATAATAATGTTCATTCGCCACTTGTGCATGGCAAATGCCCGAGTAACAAACAAGACAGATCAAAAGTAGTAGAGTCTTCTTCATATTACGTGTTTTCTAGCTTTCTGTTTGAATTACCAAATGTAGGCAAAATAACAAAAGAAAGATAGCAATTACGTCTCAATGAATAATAAAATAGTCCTATTTCTCTATTCGAATACGTGCGTCAACCGCCACAACCGCCTTCTCAGTTGCCAAAAGCGGATTTATATCCATTTCTTTAATCTCTGTCGCAAAACGGAGCAAGGTAGACAAACGAACAATGATTTCCGCAAACTTATCCTCATTCACCCCCTTTTGGCCACGTGTCCCCTGTATGATTTTATAAGCCCTCAGCGAATGAATCATCGAATAAGCCTCTTCATAAGAAAGCGGGGCCAAACCCGAAGAGACATCCTTCAGCACTTCCACAAAAATACCTCCCAGACCACAAAGGACCACATGCCCGAACTTCTCCTCATATTTCGCTCCAATGAAAAGTTCCGTACCTTTCAGCATTGGCTGTACCATGATTGCTTTCGCATCGGCTATTTGCATCATACGGTCAAACTCCAGAGACAAATGTTGCTCACTCTTGATATTCAACACGACCCCGCCAACATCAGATTTATGTACAGGTCCAACGACTTTTGCCACCACCGGAAATCCGCAACGACGGGCAAAAGCCACCACTTCTTCCTTATTATCCGACACAAATTCATCTACAAGCGGAATACCGGCTGCATGAAGCAAAGCCTGTACATGATGAGGCGCGATATATCCGTCATCCGGAATAGAATCAATGATCCGCCGAATTCTCGGAACATCCACCCCGAACAGTTCTATTTCAGGAACTGCCGGTTTAGGAGCATTCACAATGCGGGAAAGAGCAGTCCCTAATGTGACCTCATCCGAAAAGTTCACGTGACCTTTAGCAAGGAACGCTGCCACTTCCGCTCCGGCAGTATTGATGGAAGGAAGTATCGGGAAAATCGGTTTACTGCAAACCTGCATTTTCTTATGAAGCACATCGTACATCTCGAACATAGTGACTAGTCCCGGAGTTCCAAAAATGGCCATCACAGCATCTATATTCTCAAATTTCTCTTCACAATAGTCAATACAAAGACGCAGATGTTCCGGGGTTCCCGTAGCAAGAATATCAATCGGATTACCGACAGCAGCTCCCGGAAAGAGTTGCGCTTTCAGTTCTTCTGCCAGGTTACCTTCTAACTTCGGCACATTCAGCCCCCCCTTGCTCAACGCATCCGTCAGCATTACTCCGGGACCTCCGGCATGAGTGATAATCGCAAAATTCTTTCCCTTCAGTTCGGGCAAGGTAAACACACAACCGACAGTAGTCAGCTCCTCACGTGAGAAGCAACGTACAATTCCCGCTTTACGAAACAAAGCCTCAACAGCAGAATCCGAACTGGCAATAGCTCCCGTATGCGAAGAAGCCGCACGGCTTCCACTTTCCGAGCTTCCCGCCTTAATCGCTGCAATCTTACACCCTTTTCTTATCAATGAAGAAGCATGGAACAATAATCGGTCCGGATTTTGGATACTTTCAATATAGAGCAATTTGATTCGTGAATCTTTTTCAGAATCGAAGTTCTCATCCATAAACTGTAATACATCCTCCACCCCAATTTGTTTGGCGTTTCCTACCGACCATACAGAGTTGAACTGCAATCCTTTAGTCACCGCGCTTTCCAAAATGAATACGGCTGTAGCCCCCGAACTGGAGATAAGATCCACTCCTTTCGGATTTAAATTTGGAATTGGTTGACTGAACACACTATGGTGCCAAGTATTCATCAATCCGATGCAGTTAGGTCCTATCAACGACGCGCCATATTTGTTTACAGTTTCCAGAATACGTTCTTCCAACAATGCCCCCTCATGAGTCTCCTCACCAAAGCCGGCAGAAAGTATGATAAAAGCCCGGGTATGCTTCCGACCAGCCAATGTTTCTACAATGCCAGGACACATTGAAGCAGGAACCGCCAATACCGCAAGGTCCGTATCAGGCACGTCCTGCACATCAGCAAAAGCAGGAACTCCCTGCACTTCTTTCTCTTTTGGGTTCACAGCCCGAAGTTCTCCCTGATAACCGCCGTTTATCAGGTTCTTTAATATTGCGCCACCCGGCTTATGTACATTATTCGAAGCCCCTACTACAACAATGCTCTCAGGGCGCAGCAACTGGGTTGTTATCATATCATGCTCTAATTTTCGTTTAACTTGAATACAAATATATTCTTTCTTACGAGAAAAAAGAAAGAAAAGTCATTATCTTTGCACATTACAAAGCTGAAAACAATAAAATCACACGATACAATGGAAAAGAAATTCAAAAGAACCACCGTCACATCGGCATTGCCCTATGCGAACGGACCTGTCCACATCGGTCATCTGGCCGGTGTATACGTACCCGCAGATATTTATGTACGCTATCTGCGCCTGAAAAAAGAAGATGTATTATTCATCGGCGGTTCGGACGAACACGGAGTGCCTATCACGATCCGTGCCAAGAAGGAAGGAATCACCCCGCAGGATGTAGTAGACCGTTACCATTCCTTGATTAAAAAGTCATTCGAGGAATTCGGAATCTCATTCGACGTGTATAGCCGCACCAGTTCACCGACCCATCACCAACTGGCTTCGGACTTCTTCAAAACATTGTACGACAAAGGAGAATTTATCGAAAAAACGTCCGAACAATACTACGATGAAGAAGCTAAAACATTCCTCGCCGACCGTTATATCACCGGAGAATGTCCTCACTGCCACTCGGAAGGAGCATACGGCGACCAATGTGAGAAATGCGGTACTTCACTCTCTCCGACAGATCTTATTAA
>OGHS01000486.1_pt1 | contig 18006 bp, 17 predicted proteins | sample 1571611 | NCBI WGS metagenome assembly OGHS01 (sample SAMEA2581944, study PRJEB24529) | metagenome | biome: Human gut stool | place: China | collected 2011 | reverse complement strand
AGCTGTTAGTAGAAAGTATGTAAGGGCAATTTATCCTAGTTCTTCTGGTAGTTCAAATAGTGGAACAGGAGGAAGTAGCTCATCTGGAAATACTTCAAGTAGCACAGAAACGTCGAATATGAATTCAGATGAAAAAGAGGTATTTGATTTAATAAATAAACAAAGAACCAATAATGGACTTGCAGCGCTAAAAAATGATAGTGAGGTTCAAAGAGTTACTAGAATAAAAGCGCAAGATATGGTTGATAATAATTATTTTTCACATACTTCTCCAACATATGGTTCGCCATTCGACATGTTAAAAAGTTTTAAAATTTCGTATAAAACAGCAGGAGAAAATATTGCGGGAAATTCTAGTAATAGTAGTGCTGTTACGGCGTGGATGAATTCTTCTGGACACAAAGCTAATATTTTAAATAGTAATTTTAATTATACTGGAATCGGAGTTGTAAGCAGTCCGAAATACGGGAAAATGTATGTACAGTTATTTATTGGTAAATAATAACATATTTTTAACTTAGATAAAAGTTGTATTTAATGAAACTTAAACCTTTTAAAAAATTGATTTTTGATGTATAATATACACATAAAATAGAGAAAGGCTAGCACTAAATATGGAAAAAGATGGTACACTAAAAATACTAAATTATTATTTAGAATACGAAATATATAATTTAGCAAATTCAACACAGATAAAAACAGACATGAATAATTGCTATATTATAAAAGAAAAGATAGATGCTGGAAAAGTTTTAAAAGAACTAAACAGATTGAAACAGAACAAAATAAGAAGTGTTACAGAAAAATTTGTAGGTAAAAAGGTTCAAAATAAAGAAGCTTTAATTAATGATATAATTAAAAATTTAGACTCTCTAAATAGTGAGCAGACAAACAAAATACAAGTTACTTTAAAAATTAAGCTTTTAATGGAAGAGAAAATAAAAAAACTAGATTCTAAGGTTGCAGAAAATTTTGCAAATCAATTATGTGATATTAAGGCAAATAACGAATTCTGGCTGTATTCACATAATATTAGTTTTATTAATAAAAACAGTAAAGTAGCTCAAAAAAAGCCAATCTTTATTTTTAAATGTGAATTACAGGATGAAAAGATTATGGTGTTAGATGCCAATATAAGTTCACAAGCTATAAACACTATACTCATGATATTATTAGAAAAAGAAATAGCAGATATTTCAATAGAATATGAGGAACCAATATCTAAATATAGTAAAGAAATAAAAAAATCGATAGATGGTGGAGATATTGAACATATAGTAGATTTATTTTATGCTAAATTAGCTGAATATGTAGATGCTTCATTAACTAGAGAAAATGTAAAAATGATTTCACACTATAATAATTTTTATAGCTTTAATGAAGAACATGTAATGTCCTTAGATGAATTGACCGATGACGCGATAAAAAATATAAAAGAGGATATTGAATTACTAAGAAAGTTAGTCGGTTGTGACAACTATATACCAAATCTTTTGAATAAATATATAAATGGAACTAATGAAAAGAAAAATATAAATGACGGTAGATATAAAATAGCACATATGGGAAGCTATAAGAGTGTGTATGCAGTTGGGCAACCACAATATAAGATTACAAATAGCATAAGTGACAATGACCTAATTGCTGTAGAAGGCCCTCCTGGAACAGGAAAGACGTCATTATTAAAAGAAATAATTGCAAATAAGATAGTTGAAAGAGCTAATTTTATATTAGAAAACTGGAACCAAAATTTTATTGCTGATAATTATTATGGAAATACGTATTATAGAAGCGATTGGTTTAACAAAAATTCAAATATAATAAAATCTATAGTGGTTTCTAGTAAAAATGGCGAAGCCATAGAAAATGTTGGAAACGAAATTGATAAAGAAACAAAATACATGTTGCCAATTTCAAGAAAATATAACAGAACACAAATAGTGAATGGAACTAAAATTAAGGAACCAGCACAGTATAAAGGTTTGGTATGCCTTCCACTTGGAAAACAAAATAATATACAAGATTTTAAAGATTTTTTGTATAAAAGATTTTTACCAATATTGGAAAAATTGCAAAATAAAGAAAAAACTGAATTATTTATAGAAGATGTTAAGAACAAATATCAAGCAAAACTAGAAGAAGTAAAAGAATATAAAAATTTTTTGCTAGAACTGAACAAAATAAAAGAGCCTTCAAAATATTTTTATGGGCTAAATGCAGGAAAAGATTTAGTGCAGATAGAAAATAGGTTAAAAGAAGATAGAGAATGTTGCGAAAATAAGATACAGAAGATAAAATTAGAAATTGACGATTTGAACAAAAAACTAAGTAAAATTCAAAAAGAAATTGATACTAATAATTCTATAATAGAGAAAACAGATGAAAAAATACAAAATGCTCAAGAGAAGATTTAGAAAAACAAAAGATTGAGTTTGAAAAAATAAACCGTAATTTATTTACAAAAGCAATTAATTATAAAAAATATAAATCATATAAGAATATTGAATTTGAAAAAGAAATAGCAAGAATATTAATCGAAAAAACTACAGAAAATAAGGAGTTAGACCAATATATAGCAAACAAAGGAAATATTGAAAATGTAATAGATAAGCTAAAAAATCAGTGTGAAGAGATAGAAACAAAACTGCAAGAATTACAAACAGAACTCGAAGAAAATTCATCTAATTTGAATGAAATTAATCTTATAAATAAATTTAATTCAAAGAATGAAAAGAAATATTGGAATTACCAAAATATAATGGGTATGTATTGTGGGGGTTATTTTAATAAACTAAACGAAGAATTGTTTCTTTTGGCATTAAAATTAAATGAGGCATATATAATAAAGAATGGAAAAGAAATTTCTGAAAACTTAAAATTATTTATGCCAGAAGGACAATCTTCATACATATGTCAGAAATTTTATGATTCATCAGACATATATAATGCTGATAAACAAGAGATAATAAGAAATTTATGGAATACATTGTTCTTATGCTTTCCAGTTGTAACTACTACGTTAGATTCGTTATGTAAAAGATGTTTTCATTTAATTCCAGAATATATAGACTTAGAATTAATAGATGAAGCAGGACAAATATTGCCACATAATGTTGTAACGGCCTTGTACCGTGCTAAAAAGGCAGTAATAGTAGGAGATATTAAACAAATAGAGCCAATATACAACAATGTAAATAAAAATTTTAATGAATATCAGAATGCAATAGGAGAAAAATTTGAGAACATAAAAATTGAAGAAAACAGTATTCAAGCCTTGGCAAGTAAAAACACAGATATTTTAAGTGATGGAGAAAATATTATACTTAATGAACATTATAGATGTGAAAGAAATATAATAAATTTTTCAAACCAAAATGTATATGAAAATAAGCTAAATATGAATGTTGAAGATAAATTTGATAAACCATTTTTTAATAATATGATTGCTTTAGATGTTAGAGGTAAAAGAACTAGAAAAGACAATCAAAATGGAAGCAAAAATGAAAATAAGGTTGAAGCGGAGGCATGTATTCAGGCAATAAAGTATATAAAGGAACAAGATAAAAGTAATCCATCAATTGCAATTGTTACTCCATTCAGAGAGCAAAAACGCTTACTTGAGAGTAGACTAGAAAGAGAAGGATTAACAGATATAAAGATTGGAACAGTTCACGCTTTTCAGGGAAAAGAAAAAGATTATGTTCTTTTTACTCCAACTTTGGATGCTATAGAACCAAAATGGGCCATAAAATTCATAGGAGACAAATACAACATGTTAAATGTAGCCGTAACAAGGGCTAAAAAACAATTTATATATGTTGGAAATGTAGATGTAGCTGAACGATCTGAAAACTATATTGCAAAATTGATAAAATACATTAAAGCTAATGGGCTAGTTTATAGTCTGTATGATATTGAAAATTCAGTGCTAAACAAAAATTTTAGTGAAAGAATATTGCAAGTTTTACAGCCAGAATTAGAAATTGCAAATGATAATATTGGGCTATATATACAAAATAATTTTAAATGTGGAACAATTATTGATGCAAAGCAACACTACGATTTATTGATGTATATACTAAAAAACACCAAAAAAGAATTATTAATAATGTCACCATGGCTTAGAAAAAATGTAATAAATGAAGAGTTTATGAATGAAATAAAAAGATTAAAAGCAAATGGCTGTCATGTTAAAATTATATTTGGGTATAAAAATGGTAACAAAAATGTTAATGGACCAGATGAAATTGCAAATGAACTAATGAAAAGAGATTCATTGGGGTATGCAAAGCCAGAGGAAGTTAAAGAAATAGTTAGTGAATTATATAATTTGTTAGGAAAAGAAAATTTTGTATATTATCCACCATTACATGCTAAAATAATAATTGTTGATGATGAATATATGTTTATGGGCTCGCATAATTGGTTATCTAATGCTGGCAAAACAGAAGAAAAGAAGAGAGCGATAGAAGGAACAATAATAACAACTAGTAGTGATTCAATTAGTTATACAAAAGAAGAATTATTTAGTTAAAAACACTGGCGTAAATGTGACCATCAAAATATATGTCAGGTCTAAATTGACATATTATGTCTATTATAGTATAATTGGCAACAGTCACAATAATTTTTGCATGAATGTGACTACATTCAAGACAAAGAAAGGAAGGTTTTTATGACAAAACGGCAATGTGGAAGACTTTTAACTCCATTGGAATGGTTGGCAATAGGAATGATAACCCTTTTTGCCTTTTTGAAGGTACTGGAGTTTAGAGACACTCATTTCTTAAGAGGCACGTTTATTGGAGGCATAGATTGTTCGTACCTGACGGTTGATAGGGCATTAGAAAAAGTTCAACAGGAAGCAGGTGAATATACCAACAAGCTTAATTTCATTGATGGAACTACGTATGAAGTAAAGAACAATGAAATTGGGTTTGTCTTTGAAGAGGAAAAATTTGAAGATATTTTTGCTAAACAACATAAGGACAGAAATACTAACAGAGTGTATGGAGTAAATGATGTTGCTTCACTTAATAAAGGGCAGTTAGCGATGTATCTAGCAACTATTCCTGAATTGCAACAAAAAAATATGGTTGAACCTAAAGATGCTCACATAACTTGGAATGGTAATAACTTTGACGTTGAAAAGGAGACTTTTGGTAACGCAATCGACTTTAATGAAGCTTTAGACTTTGCCCTTCAGGAACTAAAAGGTGAAGAAGAAGGCGGAATTGACTTTTCTGAGGTGACTCGGTCGAACCCGAGTGTGACTGAAACAGATCTTACAGCAAGAGTCACGTATCTTAATAATTTTTTGAAAAACTGCATTAATATAACATTAAGTGATGGAACTGTTGTAACGCTTGATGCCAATACGATTAAATCGTGGATTGGACAAGATGAGCAGGGAAACTTTTCTATTAATGTTGATGAGGGTATTAAAAGTTTTGTTGAAGAATTGGCTACAAAAGTAAATAAGGTGAATGCAACAATTCAGTTTAAAGCTACAAATCGCACTGTGAACGTAAATGTACCCAAAAATCTAAGAGCTCAATTGAACAAAGAGAAGGAGATGGCAGAACTTAAAGATTTATTAGAACAAGCAAAAACCATAGACTGCAGTCCAGTTTATGAAGGGGAGTTGTTATCTGCCCATATGCCGAACCGTGTAGAAATCGATATTGTAAATCAACACGTTTGGATGTACAAAAATGATACACTCATTGCAAGTACCAATTGCGTTACAGGTAACGAAAGTGCAAGACATAGTACTCCTACAGGCGTATATAAACTGGCTGGAAAGCAAAGAGACCGGTACCTTAGAGGAAAAAATGATGACGGTACCAACTATTGTTCTTTCGTGAAATACTGGATGCCGTTTAATGGTGGAATTGGACTGCACGATGCATCGTGGCGTAGCAAATTTGGAGGAGAAATATATAAGAACAGTGGTTCGCATGGTTGTGTGAATCTTCCAAGAAGTGTTGCGGAAACTATTTATAACAATATTGATAAGTCCTATTTTATTGTCGTTTATAAGTAACTAGAAACTTTACAACGAGACGAACTCATTGAGTTTCGTCTCGTTAATTTAGTACACCCGGCATGGGTAACAACTTGAGGTGAAAGTCCCTTACAGTGCTTGATAGTGTCAAACTGTTAGCGAATGACCAATGCTGTCAACTTAAAGATATTTTATGTGTTTGTAATCAACATAATTTTTTAAGCTGATAGCTTTATTTTATTTTTAACGAATAAAAAGTAATTACTATTACAAATATTGCAATTGCTACATGGAAATAGTATAATATTTGCATATTGTTGAAGAGGTTTTAGTATGAAAATAAAGGAAGTAATTGAAGAAGGAAAAAATGTATTAAGCAAGAATAATATAGAAGATAATGTAATAATAACAAGAGAATTACTAGCTTTTGTATTAGGCGTAGAAAAACAATATCTGGTAATTCATTTTGCTGATGAGCTTAATGCAGGAGATTATATAAAGTTTAAAGAAAATATAAATGAGATAATTGAGGGCAAGCCATTACAATATATAACCAACAATCAGGAATTTATGGGATTGAATTTTTTTGTAAACGAGAATGTGCTTATTCCACAGCCAGATACGGAAATTATTGTTGAAGAAACCTTGAAAAAATGCAAAGAGTTACTTCTAAAAAATGGCAAGATAAAGATATTAGATTTGTGTACTGGTAGTGGAGCTATTGCAGTTTCCCTTTCAAACTTTCTCGGAGATGAGGCTGAAGTTTTTGCAAGTGATATTAGCACTAAAGCACTAGAGGTTGCTAAATATAATAATGGGAAAAATAACACAAATGTAAGATTCATCGAATCAAATTTATTTGAAAACATACAGGAGCAAAAGTTTAATATTATTGTCTCGAATCCACCATACATAAGGAGTGATGTGATAAATAAATTATCAAAACAAGTTCAAAATGAGCCTCATTTGGCACTAGATGGCGGAGAAGATGGATTAAAATTTTATAAAAAAATTATAGAGCAGGCGTGCAATTACATAGAAAATGGATATTTAATATTAGAAATTGGATATGACCAAAAAGAAGATGTGGAAAATCTGCTTAAAGAAAACAAGAATTATTCAGAAATAAAAACTATACAAGATTTTTCTGGAAATGATAGATGTACAATTGCAAAAGTAGGAAAAATTTAGAAATATTAAATTGCAAGATTATTTGTTTTATGATATTTGTAATAAAAATACAGTGTTACTATTTTATATTAAAAAGCAAGTAACATAGTAGATTAAGCTATAATTATAATATGTGTAATTTATATTAAGGAAGTGATAGAAATGTCTTTTTCATCAGATTTGAAAATGGAACTAAGTCAAATAAATAATTTGAAGAATAAAGAAGTTTATGCAGAATTTCTTGGTTATTTGGCGTCTAATAATATAGATGTGAAAGGTAGAAATGTAAAGTTTTCAACAGAAAGTGAGTACAATATAAATAGGTTTTCTAAGCTATTGAATAACTTAGAGATTAAGGATTACAAGATAAATATAACTGGCAAAACATACAGTATTACATATAAGTGTGATGAAATCCCAGTTTTAGAAGATGCAGAGAATTATTTACAACAAGATAATTTGAAAAAAGCATATATAAGAGGAAACTTCTTGGGCGCAGGTTCAATAAACAACCCAAGGAATAAATACCATTTGGAAATAATTTTTAAAGATAAAGAATGTGCGGAATTTACATTAAAATTGTTAAATGAATATTCTATTGGGGCTAAAATTTTAGGAAAAACAGTTTATTTAAAAGATGGAGAAGAAATATCTAAAATGTTAGCTTTAGTGGGTGGTCATTCTACTGTGTTAAAGTTTGAAGAAATACGTGTGCTTAGAGAGATGAAAAACAATGTAAACAGAATTGTAAATTGTGAGACGGCAAACCTTAATAAGACTATAAATGCAGCTGTTAAGCAGGCTGAACTTATAAAAAAATTGAAGAAGTCTGGTAAGTTTAATAATCTGCCAGAAGATTTAAAAGAAATTGCAAATTTAAGAGAAGAAAATCCGGAAGCAACATTAGAGCAGTTAGGAGCAATGCTTAAAAATCCAATTGGGAAGTCTAGTGTTAGCCATAGATTCAAGAAAATAGAGGAGTATTTGTAGAAATAAATGGAAGAAAAAGAGATAGGATTATACATACACATGCCATTTTGCAAGCAAAAATGCTATTATTGCGATTTTGTTTCATATCCGAATAGATATGAAATGGTGGAAAGATACATTAAATGTTTAAAGAGTGAAATTGTGCAATATGCTAATGAAAATAGGATTATGCATGAGCATGGATTAGAACCAAAGTTTATAATAAAAACAATTTACATAGGAGGTGGCACGCCATCTTCTATTGATGAATTGTATATTTTGAATGTGATGGAGACTATAAAAGCTAATTTTGAAATTGATGAAGAGGCTGAGATTACTATCGAGGTAAACCCTGGCACTGCTAGTAAAGAAAAGCTAAAAACATATAAAGAAGCGGGAATAAACAGAATAAGCATTGGTTTGCAAGCAGTTCAAGATAGACTGCTTAAAAGCATTGGCAGAATTCATAATTATAGTGATTTTGAAAATACTTTTGAGTGGGCACGAGAAGCAGGATTTGATAATATAAATATAGATTTGATGTTGGCTCTTCCAAACCAAACTCTTGAGGATTTAAAGGAAAGTGTAAAAACAATAGTAAATTTGAAGCCTGAGCATATTTCTGTGTATTCTTTGATAGTTGAAGAAAATACAAAAATGGAGAAAATGGTACAAGAAGGAACAGCAATTTTACCAACAGATGAAGAAGAGCGAGCAATGTATTGGTTTGTAAAGGATTATTTGGAAAAACATAAATACAAACACTATGAAATATCTAACTTTGCAAAGCCTGGGTTTGAATCAAAACACAATACAGATTGTTGGAAACAAAAAGAGTATATCGGAGTCGGAGCAGCAGCATGCTCTTTTATGGACAACAAAAGGTATTCTAATATAGAAAGTCTAGAGCAATATATTGAGAATATAGAAAATGGCAATCCAAATAGAAATTTGGTGTTAAACGAAACCTTAAATGAAGAGGATAAGATGAATGAATTTATGATGCTTGGACTTCGAAAAATAGATGGAGTAAATATAGGGGATTTTAAGAAAATTTTTGGAATAAATCCAATTATGAAATATTGTAAAACATTAGATAAACTTACTCATGAAGATTTAATACAAGTTGATGAAAATAGCATAAAATTAAGCAAAAAAGGCATCGATTTAGCAAATTTAGTATGGGAGGAATTTGTGTAAAATTTCTGCAAGAACAAATGCAAAAAATATAAATTTTAAACACTTATAAATTGGCAAAAATTGTGAATTTGTAGTAAAACATGCTTAAATGATTATACACAAGAAATACACAGAAAAATATGATTTTTCAGAATAGACAAATGAAAAAAATTGTGATATTATTAGCCCGATAAAATATAATTATATTTAGTCAGCATATTATAAAAATTAAGTCAAGATTGGCTTAATTTGAGACCTAAAGAGGTATAAAATGAATTTTAAATTAGAGGAACTTACAAAAGACAATGAAGCACAATATTTAGAACAGGTTGCTAATTTAGAACAAGTGGTTATGGAAAACATGGAGGCAAGAGGCCAAAGCGGTCAGCTTTTTCCAACAGGCAGAGAGGATATTTCTGCATATGTACATTCTAAAGAAAATTCGGTTTTTGTTGCAGTTGATGAAAATGGCAAGGTTATTGCTGCAACATATATTACACAAGGGCAACAACCGTTTACGTACAATGATATAACAAAATATTTCAAATATGGAGATGATTATAATCAATACGTAAAAAACAAGTACAAAACCTTGCAAGATTATAGAAAAGACATGTTAAATATTTATAAGCTGAAAGTACAGGCTTTTAAATATGCTAAAGCAAAAATTTTAGCAGAGTTTCCACAATATGGAGAAAATATTATCGCGTTTTTGAAACATGAAGTAGATGAAGAAAACAATCATTTTCACGAAAAGAGTGTACTTAGAGAATTACTAAATAAGTATATGTCAGAATATATGCAAGAACAAGATAAAACTCATACTGGTGTTATGGAAAGATATGATATGTTTTACTGGATTACTGCTGATGATATTGCAAAAGAGTTTGGAAAACAGGACGTAGAACCAAATGATGTTGAGGCAAGAGAACTAGAAACGATAATAGGGCGAGAAAAAGAAGAACTAGAGTATAAAAAAATATTACATAAAGGACCATTAGTAATACACGAAAAACCAGAATTTAATGTAAAAAAATATTATACGGCAAAACCATCTAACTCAATAGAATTAGACACATACATAACAGACCCACGAGATAGAAGGTCGGGACTTGCAAGAATTTTGTTATTAGAAGGTATTACAAAACATATGGAACAATTCTTTGAAAATGAGAGTGAACAAGAAATATTTTTATGCTCAACATTGCACAGAGATAATCTTTCATCAAAATATGTATCTGAATTTTTTGGTTTAACAGACAGCTTATATGTAAAAAGAAGAGATGGCAGAGATAGAGAGGTTCACATTTGTAGAGTAGGAAGAGATGAGTATAAAAAATATTTAGACCATATAAAAAAGAAAGTTGCAGTCTTGTATGGATATAATCCAGAAGGTATAGCAATACCTGCTAGTGAAGAGATTGAAATATTAAAGGAACAACTAGGGTATGAACAACGTGAAATATCAAGGCTAAAAAGAGCTAGAACAGCTCAGACGTATAATGGAAAGATAAATTTTAAACAAAGAAAAATAGAAAAAATTATTTCACTTAATGAGAGAATAAAAGAGTTAGAAGAGGAAATTGAAAAATAATTATATATTTGATTATATTAATTTTAAAAATGTGGCTACATACAGCAAGTATGTGCCCTTGACTTTGAAAATTCATTTCCTTTGTCAAAATTTAATTCTTTTTAACTTAAAATATGAAGGGAGAATATAAAATTATGAATAATATTAAACAAGAATATTCATGGCCAATAGAGCCAAAGTATAAAGTAACAGAACATGATAAATATGGAATTAGAAAGAATCACTATGTTTTATTCAAACAAAGAGCACATTCTGGGTTTGATATAACAGCAGACATTGTAACAGAAGTGCACCCAATAGCAGATGGAACTGTATTACTTGCAGAATTTGATGGTACTACAACAGAAGGATTTGATGCCTTTAACGATGGTTATGGCAATAAAGTAGAAATACTAAATAATGATGGTAGAAGAGTAGTGTATGGACATTTAAGAGAATCTTATGTTAAGCCAGGAGACAAGGTTACACGTGATATGGTAATAGGAATAACAGGTTGTAGTGGAGGTTCAAGAGTGCCACACTTACATGTAGAAATTAGAAAATCTAATACAGAAGAAACGGGATTAGATTACACGATAGACCCATTAACAGTATTACCAAAAAAAGATTTGAGCAAATTAACAAAAGAATTTACTCAAGAGCCATATGCAACATTATGGAGAAAAATGGCATCAAATGAGCCATGGAGCTTTGAAAAAAAGGATATACCATATTGCGAAGACAAAGAATTTATTAGATAGGCGTTGAAAAAGAATTACAACTGGGATATTATTTAGAGAAAGGTAGAAAATTATGAAAGAGGAATTTATTGAATTATTAAGATCAACTAAAAGAGAAGGAATAGAGAATTTACTAAACTTCTTAGAAAAATCAGATTTTTATACAGCACCAGCGAGTACAAGATTTCATGGAAATTATGAGGGTGGGCTTTTAGAACATAGCATGAAAGTATATGAAATATTTAAAGAAAAAATAAAGGCGAGTGGTTTATCAACTCCAGAAGATACAGTTATAATTGCTCCACTTTTACACGACATTTGTAAAACTAATTACTACAAAGTAGATTATAGAAATGCAAAAAATGCAAGAGGAGAATGGGAGAAAGTTCCATATTATGCTGTTGAAGATACAATACCATATGGGCATGGTGAAAAATCTGTAATGATGATTACAGAATACATGAAATTGACTAATGAAGAAAAATATGCGATTCGTTGGCATATGGGCTTCACAGAACCAAAGGAATTGTACGGAACAATTGGAGAAGCATATAAAAAATATCCAATAGCATTATTATTAAATGAAGCAGATTTGGAAGCAACATATTTTTATAATATATAAATATATAAAGAGTTTCAGCAGAGTATTTTTGTTGAAACTCTATTTTTGTGTATAATATAAGAAATTCTTTACAAAATAGTATTGGTGATTTTTATGAAAATTTCATGGTTAAAATTAGATAATGATAATAAAAACTTTAAAATTCCAACAAGTTTTGGAATGGACGTGTTTTCTGTGAATAGTACAGAAAATGTTGATAATAAAATAGATGAATTAATAAGAAAAAACTACAATACAATAATAGTATCGAATGATGTGGCAGGGCTTTCAGAAAAAATTAATAAAGAGTATTTATATAATAAAAATGTAAATATTGTTATAAGTAAAGATAGAGATAATAATAAAAAATAAGACCATATATTAATATGGTACTGTATAAGTTGGTGGAGAAAACATAAAATTTTTGGGAGGTAATTTTGGAAGAGATTCTCATTTTATGTATTGGAGATAGCAAATTAATAGGTGATAGTTTAGGACCATTAATAGGTTCTTTTTTGGAAAGAAATAAATCTGATATTGGAAATAATGTAAAAGTATTGGGAACACTAGAAAAGCCGATAGGATATAATGATTTAATAGAAATTGCAAAACATATAAACTACAACAAAGAATATTATACAACAATAATTACAATAGATTCAGCACTTGGAAGCAATCAAAATATAGGAAAAATATTAATAGATAATACAACATTATGTGCTGGAAGTGGTGTAAATACAGGAAAAAAATTAATAGGAGATATATCAATAAGAGGTATTGTTGGAAAAAACTATGATGATATAAAACAAAATATACAAGAACTTGAAAATGTTTCGACGAATCTTGTAGAAAATATGGCATGCAAGATTATTTTTAAAATTTTGAATTTGTTTAAAGTATAAAAAAACTGATTATGGCAATAATTCCTATATAAAATATAGGAGGTACATAATGAGTAAAGAAAATACTAGAAATGTAATTATATTAAAAAATCTTCCTTCTAACTTGATAGCTGAGGCTATATTAGTTGTAGAAGATAAAAAGCAGGTGGCAGAATACATGAAAGAATCTGAGTTTGGTGCAAATAAAGATGTTTCTAATTGTAAAACTTATAACAACGGTATAATTTATGGAGATATAAAAACAGAGTCATTAAAGAAAATTGAAAATGTGAAAAAGGAAGACAGAAAATATGTGATAAAAGAAGCGGAAATTGTAGTCTCAAATTATATAAAAAGAATAGAAGATAATTTGGCAGATAGAAAGATAGATAGATTAAAAAAATCGTATAAGAAAACAAAAAAGTTAAATGTTTTTTTGGCAATGACGACTATAATAAGTATATTACTTGCTATATTTATTTGAAAGAAATAATGTAAACGAATAAAACCTTGACCTTTGGAATATAAATCTATAAAAAGATAAACACAAAGGAAGAGGTGTTTTTTTATGGAAAAATCTATTAGCCAAGAGGAGCGTATTAGAAGAGCAGAGGAAATATACAGTAGAAGAAGATATAACAATAGATATGGAGAGAGCCTATATAGAAGCGGTGAAACGAGAAACAGATATCAGCCACAAGAAACTAGGAAAATAAAAGGAAAAATGATTAATAAAATGATTATTCAAATGATTGTGTGTGTAATAATTTATACTTGCATATATATGCTTCAATATTCTAATTATTTGTTTTCAAAAGATATGGTGGAAAAAACAAAAGAGGTTTTGTCTTATGATATTAGCATAGAAAATTTGTATAATAAATCAAATGAGTTTTTTTCAAATTTGCAGAAAAAATTTAATTGGAAGCTCAAGACCAAAATACAGAGGAGACTAACATTGAAAATAGTAATGCGGAGTCTAGTGAAAATACTAGTGAAAATACTAGTGAAGCTAACAATGAAAATGTTGATAATTCTGAGATTTCGCAAAATGATGCAAGTATAGAAGTGACAAATAATGACACAACACAGCTTGCAGTTGGTGGAGCCGATGAGACTCAACAAGAGGAAGAAAAGTCACAAGAAGAGCAAGATATAGAATATGTAAAACAAAATGTGAGCATAATCTGGCCAATAAAAGGTGTTATAACTTCAAGGTTTGGAAACAGAACTCCAACCGAAATTGTAACTGCAAACCATAAAGGTTTAGATATAGCAGGAAATATGGGAGACAATATAGTATCTGCAATGGACGGAACAGTTGTACAATACTCTAAAGAAGGGGATTATGGCAAACATTTACGCATTCAAAATGGAGAAGTACTTACCTTGTATGCTCATTGTAGTGAACTTCTAGTACAAGAAGGAAGCACAGTAAAGCAAGGAGATGTAATCGCAAAAGTTGGAGCAACAGGTAGGGCTACTGGTCCACATCTACATTTTGAAATACGAAGAGATGATAGATTTATAAATCCAGAGTTGATATTTGGAAGTTTATAATGGCAGAGCTAAAATAATTAGAAAGGATAATATTATGCAAATAAAAATTAATTTGAAGGTCTTTCTTTTTTTGTTGATATTTTTAATAACAAGGCAAATAAAAATATACGCACTACTCATGTGTCTAGCGTTAATACACGAATTGGGACATGTAATGGCTGGAATAATATTAGGGTTCAAGCCTGAATCTATATCTATTATACCAACTGGTTTTTCTGTAAAATTCAAAAATGACTGTAAAAATTATAATAAAAAAATAAAGAATGGTAATATGCTTGCATTAAAAAAAGCCATAATTGCTTTTGCAGGACCATTTGTAAATTTAATTATTATGGCAATTTCAATAATATGCTACAAGATAACAGTAATTTCAGAGATAGCAGGCGTGTCAATAGAACTATTGATATATTCAAATTTATTGATATTTATATTTAACATGTTACCAATATATCCACTTGATGGTGGGCGAATTTTGAAGGCAATAGTACATATAAAATATGGATTGTTTACAGCTTATGTAATTACAAATAAAATATCAAATGTAGTGGTAATAATTTTAACCGCATTTGCAAGTTTTGCCATATTAGAATACAAAAACATAGCAATATTAATAATTATAGCATACTTGTGGGCTCTTGTGATAAATGAAAATAGAAAGTATAATATGAAATTAAAAATATGGCAGAATTTATAGATTAACTATTAATCTTAAAAGCATAAATCATCAATACACTAATATATTTATTATATGTTTAGGAGGTATTGATGTGTTTAAATTTTTTAGAGCCATATCATTTAAGAAAATATTATTGATTTGTTTAATTTTTATATTAATAGTAATAATTGCAACAATAAGCTGTAACACGAATATCATAAATAGATTAACAAAAACAAATTCTGTAAATAGTATAATTAATTCAAATGTTGTAGGAGCAGAATATTTAAACCAGATGTCAAATATATCAACTGAAGAACTAGTGGAAGATTTAGAAAAAGAAAAATCATATATAAAGTGGGTGGATTTTAAAGGAACCGCCGTAGTGCTGAAAAAATTAGCCGATACTGATATTAATTCTCATGTTAATAATGAACAAATACAATTTAATTGGATTGAATTAATGGCATATTTAGGATGCAAGTATGGCGGAGAACTATCTTTATTTAAAGATAAAGATTTAGAAAATTTATTAAACAGTTTACGCGAAGGGAAGACTATGAACGAGTTGACAGCAAATATGAAGCTTTACAATTATTTTTTTCAGAGTTATGATGCCATTTTCCATGAATATATTGGAGAATATGAAATAGCAACTGTAGATGAACAAGGCAACAAAAAATATGTAAAAAAATATGGCTTAAAAGCATTTTCTCCTATAGCTAAAAATTATTATTTTAGCCACTATAAGGATTTTGGTTCTGCAAGGTCTTATGGATATAGAAGAGTACATTTAGGAAATGATTTACTACGGAAGTATTGGGACACCTATTGTAGCTGTAGAATCTGGCTATATTGAAGCTTTAGGGTGGAATCAATATGGTGGTTGGAGAGTTGGTATACGAAGTTTCGATGGCAAAAGATATTATTATTACGCACATCTACGAAAAGACCACCCTTATGCAAAAGATTTATGTGAAGGACAAATTGTAACAGCCGGAGATGTGATAGGATATCTAGGAATGACAGGCTATAGTAGCCATGAAAATGTGAATAATATAAACATTCCGCATTTGCATTTTGGAGTGCAACTTATATTTAATGAAGTACAAAAAGATGGAAACAATCAGATTTGGATTGATGTGTATGAGATAATAGAATACTTAAAAAGAAACAGTTCACAGGTTTATATGGCATATCCAGACACAAGGGATTATGAAAGAAAATTTGATATGATGCAAAATGAATAGAATTTTTATATGATAATATGGAGCGGGTAGCGAGAATCGAACTCGCGCAATCAGGTCGGAAGCATGATATTCTAGCCACTAAATTATACCCGCATTTATTAGTATTATAAAGTAAATGAATAAAAATTACAATAGTAATATTGATATTTATAAAATCTAAGTTATAATAAAAGATAAAACAAAAAGGCCAGCCGTTACAGCTGGTCTTCTTGCTACAAGTTAAGTAAACAACTAATCTCGTAAAATGGCTAAACTTTAGCGCCACTTGCGAATGGATTCCCATTTGGCTCTGAAACCATCATGCATGATTTCTTCACCGTTAGAGAACGGTACGAACATACACTTCTCACGGTATCCGGCATCACACAGATGCTGAATTACCTTGTAACCTTTGGTAACGTAGGTGTGCCCATCACGGTAAACAAAGACAACAATGCCGTTGTTCATGTAATAGGTGCCGAGCGAGTCACGAGCCAAGTTGTCAAGCTTCAACTGTGTGATTATCGGGTAAGTAAAAGTCTCATAACATACATGCTTGACCCGCAAACCTTCGTTGGGAATCAAGAAGCTCTTTTTCATCACGAGAGGAGGCAAAGCCCCGATGTGATGTTCGTTGCAGAACTTTTCACATTCTGCCGAGAAGTTTTCTTCGGGTGTCTTTTTTGCCTTTTCCTGCAAGAACTTCCACCGTTTTGCTTCACGCTTCGGGTAATCCGAGGCGGAGAAAGGAACATAGAAACTAGCTTCTATGAAGCCATTTTCAACAAGCGTAGCAATGGCTCGTGCAGTGTACGGAGTCACATAGTACCGGTTTTGGCAGATAAATCCAATCGTCGTTGAGTTATTTGCCGAATAGTGGCCATTGAACTTCGCGATAAAGAAATCCACGCTAAGCGTTACTTCGTGACCGGTCTGCGGAAATACCGCAATCATGCCATGTGTGACTCTGAAAGAGTCGTGAATCAGGTCGCCTAAAGTGTAATTAACCATTTTCTTGTCTCCTTTAACAAGTTTGTTAATTGGTGAGTTTAATCATGCAATTGGCTACATGATTAAAAATCGGACATCTTTATTTTACCATATTTACATAAAACAGTCAAATTTGATGTTGCAAAATTTTTTGCTAATGTAAAAAGTTCGGTATATCTGCTAATTCGTCTATTTTTCTAAATAATGGTTTTCTATAAAATATTATCAAGTATGCGTGTATAAAAAGTTTTTCAACTAGTGTACAATTTCTGATACGTTTCAAAAATGTTTCACCAATAGTACTTGATTTTTAATGATAAAAATGATAAGATATCCGTAAATTAAAAGGGAGTAGCTTGATAACTACTAGTCAACATCACGGCTTTTAGCATGGCTAGTAACCACGAGTGGTAAGCAAGACTTTTAAAGAAATTTACAATGTTTTAGGGCGA
>OGHS01000484.1_pt1 | contig 18081 bp, 17 predicted proteins | sample 1571611 | NCBI WGS metagenome assembly OGHS01 (sample SAMEA2581944, study PRJEB24529) | metagenome | biome: Human gut stool | place: China | collected 2011 | reverse complement strand
CCTAGTATACTGTATCATTGATATTTAATTAATTTTTTTATGGTCTGACAAACCGTTTTATGATATACTAAAAAGAAACGGCGGTGATTTTAGATGGCAAGACCAAAAAAATATAATATTTCATTAACGGATGACGAACTCAAGGAACTAAAATCTGTTATGCGTAAAAAGCAAACAACCAAAACTGTTCGAAACAGATGCCAGATTATCATTGATCTAGATGAGGCACACGGTAAAGTTCTTACCCATGCACAGTCTGCCAAAACAAATTGTGTATGTATGGCTACTATCATGAATACTGTAAAGCTTTATTCCGAAAAAGGCATCCAGAGTATCCGTACAATGAACCGGAATGTCAATTCTGATAATGCACGCAGAAAATTTGACGGGCGTGCTGAGGCTCGTATTATTGAAATTGCGTGCAGTCCTGCACCGGAAGGACATTCCCGCTGGACACTCCGTCTGCTGGAAGAACAGGCAAAAATTGTACTTGATGTTCCAGTCAGTAAAGATACCATCGGCAGGGCTTTAAAAAAAATAAACTTCGACCTCACATGAATGATTACTGGTGTATTCCATCAAAAGAAGATGCTGATTTTGTAGCCTGCATGGAAGATGTCCTTGATGTTTATGAACTCCCATATGACCCGATGTACCCTGTTGTCTGTATGGATGAAAAGCCATACCAGCTTTTGGATGATGTAAGGCAGCCACTGCCTGTTCGTCCGGGTGACAACCAGAAAACGGATTCCGAATATAAGAGGAATGGCACCTGCAGCATATTTGCTTTTGTTGAACCACTTGGCGGCAGACACCATGTGAGTGTCCATGAACACCATACTGCAATTGACTGGGCAATGGAAATCAAATATCTGTCAGATGAAATGTTTCCAGATGCAAAGAAAATCATACTGGTAATGGACAATCTAAACACCCATAAAGCTGCTTCACTTTATAAAGCATTTCCACCATCAGAAGCAAGAAGGATCATAAAACGACTGGAAATCCATTATACGCCTAAACATGGAAGTTGGCTTGACATGGCAGAAATTGAGCTTAATGTAATGACACGCCAATGTCTTTCGCGTCGAATATCCACCCTTGACAAACTTAAATGTGAGTTATCAGCATGGGAAATGGAACGTAATCGGGATACAGCTAAGATACAGTGGCATTTCCAAACAGGGGATGCACGGGAAAAACTGATATCACTGTATCCGACACTATCATCTGTCACTTTTTAATTAAAGTGGCAGATATACTAAATTTCAATGATACAGTACACTATACAAAAGGAATTTACCATGACAAATGGATAGGTGGAGTTCTTCATTATACAGGAATGGGTAAGTCAGGAGACCAGGATATAAGATGGTCCCAGAATGCGACGCTTGCGGATTCTGATTTTAATGGAGTTGATGTACACTTGTTTGAGGTTATAGATGCCGGAGAGTATATTTACTGCGGAAGAATTGAACTTGTTGATGAACCATATACTGATATGCAGCCTGGTGAGGATGGAAATGACAGAAAGGTATGGATGTTTCCAATTAGACCAGTGCCGGACAATGATGTGAAAAAGCCTCCAATGTTTGTATTCAAAGATATTGAAGATTATAAGAACAGAGGCAAAAATGTTGATTCGGAATATGCAAAGTTCTTAGAAGAAAACAAGAAGAAAAAAGTGAAAAATAGTAGTGCTGTAATTCCGGTGCAGGTGAGCAAACCAGAACCAAAGAAAATAGTGAATGCGCCTGATGATATTGAGGCAAAAACAGTAAATCATAAAAAGTATGGAGTTGGGCTTATAAAAAAGGTGGAAGGACCAAATGTTGTTATTACCTTCAAGAGTGTTGGTGAGAAGACGCTAAACTATGAGGTTTGCATGAAAAATAAACTGCTGGAGATTTTGTAGATGAAAACAATAAGAGTAGTGGCAGCAGTTATCAAGAATGAAAATAAGATATTTGCTACAGCTAGAGGATATGGTGAGTTTAAAGGTCAGTGGGAGTTTCCGGGCGGTAAGATAGAGGCCGGGGAAACGCCACAGGAAGCCCCTGTGCGCGAGATAAAAGAAGAACTTGAGACAACGATCCAAGTAGGTGATTTAATCGATACCATTGAGCATGACTATCCAACATTCCATTTGTCGATGGATTGTTATTGGTGTGACATTGTCGAAGGAGAGCTTAAGTTGTTAGAGGCAGAGTCGGCCAGGTGGTTATCGAAAGAAGAATTATATGATGTAAAGTGGCTTCCTGCGGATATCCTACTGATTGAAAAGATTAAGAAGAATCTTTAGAAGAAAAGTATGGGATTATTTGATGTGGATGAAGAAAAGTTATAAGCCTTATATCACAGAGCATGGCATGAAGCAGGCATGAGTTTTGTGAATTCAAGAAAGTATCCTTATTTGAATAAGGAACTTATCTAGTATGCTAGGGAGAGTATCAGGTTGAGTGGAAATCCATAAACAACTGGAAATATTATATTGTGGATATGCGATGTGCATTAAGAAAAGAGGCGGGTTTTTATAGAAACAATTGAACTGAGGAAAGATATCAATAAGTTATTGAAGAAGGCGAGAGAAAATGCAAAACCGGATAAATGTATCCTATGTGGAAAACCACAAACAAGTTTTTGTAATTCGCATTCTATTCCACACATGATCTTAAAAACAATAGCATGTGAAGGAAAAGTTTTAGAACCATGGATGTTAATGGATGAAATTGATGTGGTAGATTTAGAATCGGGAATAAAAAAGTCTGGAACTTTCCATTTTATATGCAGAGAATGTGATGCTTTATATTTTCAAGACTATGAAAATAAAGAGGCATTGCTTAATGATCCAACAGATAAAATGCTTGCAGAAATTGCATTAAAAAGTATGTTACAAATGCTATCGAAAAGAAATGAGGAAATAGCTCTTTTTGATATTTTTCAAAAAAGGTCAGGTGCGATAATAAACAAAGAACTGTTAGATGAAGATAAGTTATTAGATATAAATGATTATATGTTTGATATGGATGTTTACAAACGAATTATCCAAAATAATGAAAAAGGTGGGTTTAAAATTGTATTTTGGGAGAAATTACCTTACGTTACTCCGATAGCTGTTCAGACGCCAATTACACTATATAAGGATATCGAAGGGACTGTGATTAACGATATCTATAATCCGGATCCAAATCTTCATATGCAAACAATGTTCATGTGTGTATTCCCTATTGAACATGAAACGGTAGTTGGAGTATTTTATCATAAGAAGGATAGAAATTATAGAAGCTTTCTACATCAGATGAATTGTATGTCTGCGAGTAAGAAGCTGCAATATATAAATTATTTGTTTTTTGCGAATACTGAGAACTATTATTTTTCAAAAACGATAGAAGATATTGTCAGGAATAATGAAAAATTAAAATTATTGGGACAGGAGAATAATGGGAATCCGCATTTAGGAATGCTTAAACCATTAGAACAGTTACTGGAATATAAGCAGATCAAACCAGATGAAATTCCTAATTTTTTAATGCCGGAGTACAAGATAAATAGTTAGACAGAAGTATAGTTAAAAATTTTGGGTGTTAAAAGTTGAGTTTTTTTCACAAGGGTGTTAATTTGTAAGAAAGTACAGGTGTCCGCGCATGATTATGCGGTGTTAGCTTACCCCGCATGTGGAGACTGTTGTTTTATTTTCTAAGGGCGCTAAAGATCCGGTGGATCTTTACTCAGCGCGGACCGAAGTGGAACGGGGAATGGTCGACAGCAGAAAAGTGAAGGTGGACTTCTCTCTGGAGAATATGGATTTATCTGAATTTAAGGGAAAAGCAACTTATGAGCAGATAAAGGCATATGTACTTGAACAGACAGGACTTAAGGTTTCATCACTGTATATCGCACAGATTAAGAAGAAGTGTGGATTGGATGTCGGTGAGAATTTTAATTTGCCTAAATCTGAGAATGCAAGACAGCCACAGTGTACACCGGAGAAGGAAGAAGCGATTATGCAGGCGTTTAGGCATTTTGGAATCATATAGGTTGTGGATAAACAGCATCATGTGTTAAAAATATTGTGAAGTATGGGGGAAAAAGGACATTCCAGAACTGTAAATTTTACAGGTCAAGGGATGCCCTTTTTGGTTGTCTTGGAGTGTTCAAAGGACAAGGTAATGATACTGAGAGATATTAAGACTGATAGGAATGATATCTATCTTATCCATTGTTACTTGTTCTGGTTTCTCCATTCCCGAGGGGAAATACCATAAATGTTTTTAAATGCACGGGAAAAATGAAGCTGATTTTCGTATCCGACAGCAGAGCCGACATCTGCAATGGATAAGGAAGTCAGCTTTAATAATTCCGTAGCCTTTACCATGCGGTAGTTCATAAGAAATTCCTGCGGGGAGCGGCCGATCGAGTTGCGGAAGATTTTTCCGAAATAACTCCGGTTGATGCCGCATACCGCAGCGATATCTTCAATCGAAATATTATTCTGAAAATTCTGTTCTATATAATTGATCGCTTCTTTTATATAATAATCACTCATGCGTCCGCTGGAGACCAGCTTTGTCGATTTTGCCGACTGTAGCAGATAATCCAAAAACAGATACAGATGCCCAATCAGATGGAAGGAGGATTCCTGCGGATGATTGACGATATAAAGCATTTCATCGGCAAGTTTTTCCCGTAATTCTTTGGAGTGTGAATGATAAATGGGCGTGTCTTTGCACAAATCTGTGACACTTAAAGCTTCTTTTATACGCAAGCCATCAAATTCAATCCACATATATTCCCAGGGAAGCTGTTCATCGGCAATGTAAGTGTTGATCTGACCGGGAAAAATCATAAACCCCTGTCCGCTTTTTACAGAATAGGTCCGTGTTTCTCCTTTGGAATTGTCTGCCATGAGTGTTCCGGTTCCGGAAAGAATGTAGTGAAACAGGTAGTGGTTGCGTGTTGCAGGCCCGAATGAATGACCGGGATCACACTGTTCATATCCAAACTGATACATACACAGATCAATAAAATTTTCATTCGGAAAAATATTAAATAATATATTGCTCATAAAATACTCCTTATATACCAAAATGCTATATCAATGTCTATTATAACATAAAATATCGCATTTTGATATAAAATTAAAAAAATGATGATATTTTAGTACTCATAAAGGTATGTTATAATCAGAATATCAAAAGAGTAAGCGGATATATTGAAAAAAAGGAGAGAAGAATATGGCAAAAAGAAGTATTTTCTGTAGTGTTGCGGCTGTGCTCGCACTTGGCATGTGCATGACGGGGCTAGCCGGATGCGGAAGTGAAAAAAGGGCAGACGGGAAAATCGAAATCGAAGTGGTTTCCTACAAACCGGAAGCAGTTAAGGCATTTGAAAAAATTGAAAAGCGGTTCAATGAAACACATGATGACATCCATCTGACGATTTCATCTCCAAACGAAGCAATGACTATTTTAAAGACACGTTTTATCCGGGAGGATTATCCGGATATTATCGCAATCGGAGGAGACAGCAACTATTCCAACTTTTTAGATGCAGATCTGTTTGATGATATTTCCGATTTGGATGAAGTCCAGACCGTAAAACAGGCATATCTGGATATGGATAAGGAACTGGAGTTTATTCCAAAGGATGGCACGTATGCACTTCCATATGTGGCAAACGCGGCAGGAATTTTATATAACAAAGACCTGTTTGAGGAAAATGGCTGGAAAGTTCCGACCACCTGGCAGGAATTTACCACACTGTGTGATGAAATAAAACAGAGCGGAACACTTCCGCTGTATCTGGGCTTTAAAGATACCTGGACCTGTCTGGCTCCGTGGAATGCACTGGCAGTCGGACTTACCGATTCGGATACCTACAATCAGGTAAATATGGGAAATACCACATTTTCCGATACGTATGGACCGGTAGCAGAAAAGATGCGTGCGCTTTTGGATTACGCCGAAAAAAATCCGTATGCATATGGTTATAACGATGCATGTACAGCATTTGCCCGCGGGGAAGCTGCCATGTATCCGATTGGAAGCTATGCGATTCCGCAGATTAAATCAGTCAACCCGGACATGAATATCGGCTCTTTTACATTTCCTGCAAATGATAACGAATCAGACAATGTATTAAATTCAGGAATTGATCTGCAGTTTTCCGTAATGAAAGCATGCAAAAATAAAGAGGCTGCATATGAAGTTTTAAAATATCTGTATGACGATGAGACCATTCAGATTTATCTGGATGATCAGGGCGGAATTGCCTGCAAAGACGGGGATTTTGCAATTCCGGAAACACTCGAGGATATGCGGCCTTACATTGAAAACAACCGCATGGCAGATTATCAGGATCACCATTATCCGAGTGAGATGAGTGTGGATGCCATGATCCAGACGTTCCTGTTGGATACAAGCGATAATGCACAGGAAAAGTTTTTGAAAAAATTTGATTCCGACTGGAAACGCTATAACCGGGATTTGATTCGGAAAGTACAGGATTATCAGAAAGAACAGGGGGATGCACAATGAAAAAGAAAATGTCAAACAGGGACAAAACATTCTGGGCGGTTATCATACCGGTTGTAATCTTATTTTTTGCATTCAATACACTTCCAATGATCAAAGGTGTGATTTACAGTTTTACCAATTATAAAGGATACGGAACTTACGATTATGTCGGGTTCCGGAACTATGCAGACCTGTTTACGGATTCCCGCGTGGGAAAAGGCTATTTGTTTACGTTTAAATATGCACTGGCAGGAACGATACTGGTAAATGTGCTAAGTCTGATCATGGCAGTTGGATTAAACAGTGCAATCCGTTTTAAAAGTGCACTGCGCGGTATTTATTTTGTACCGAATATTTTAGGAGGACTTGTCATCGGCTATATTTTCAGTTTTATTTTTACTTTCATTCTTCCAACTGTGGGAAATGTGTTCCATATTGGATTTTTACAGAACAGTATTCTTGCAAGTGAAAAATACGCATGGATTGGTGTGCTGATTGTTGGTGTATGGCAGGCAGTTGCCATGAATACCATCATCTATATTTCCGGTCTCCAGACTGTACCGGAGGAAGTCTGCGAGGCGAGCATGCTTGACGGAGCCGGTAAATGGAAGCAGTTCTGGAAAGTAACATTTCCACTGGTGATGCCGTTTGTGACGATCAATCTGGTACTGAGCACAAAGAATTTCCTCATGGTATTCGACCAGATCATGTCATTGACCAAGGGAGGTCCGGCACAGAGCACCGAATCCATCTCTTACCTGATTTATAAAAATGGTATGGATGGCGGACAGTTTGGATTCCAGAGTGCAAATGCAGTCATTTTCTTTATTGTGATCGTGGCGATTTCACTTTTCCAGATGACAGTCATGAATAAGAAGGAGGAGCAGTTATGATGAAAGAAAAACAGAAAACAAACTGGGTACTTACGATTGTTCTGATTTTGGGGACGGTTACGGTATTTTTCCCGCTGTATATGGCATTGATCATTGCGTTTAAGAAACCGAGTGAGATGACAAACGATGTGGCGAGTGCACTTTCTTTCCCGAAACAGTGGAGTTTTGAAAATTTCCGTCAGGCAATGGAAGTGACCGATTTCTGGCACTCTCTTGGAAACAGTTTACTGATCACACTGGTAACGATCGTACTGGCAATCCTGATCCACTCAATTGCAGGCTACGTGATCGGACGCGGCATGGCAAGAAGAAAAAGTTTCCGATTTATCTATCTGTATATTGTCAGCGGAATGTTTGTTCCGTTTTCCATCTTAATGATGCCTCTGGTAAAGCAGACGGCGCATATGGGACTTGGAAACCGCGCGGGTGTCATTCTGTTGTATCTGGTATTTTATATGCCAATGAACGTCCTTCTTTACAGTGGGTACTTAAAAAATATTCCGATAGCGCTGGAAGAGGCGGCAGATATTGACGGGGCAAGCACCTGGACGACTTACTGGAAAGTGGTATTCCCGATGATGAAACCGATGCATGCGACGGTTGCGATCCTGACAGCCCTTGGAACATGGAACGATGTTATGACACCACTCGTGATCATGTCTGGAACCGGACAGAATACGCTGCCGCTTGCACAGCTTAACTTCCAGACACAGTTTGGAACCAATTACAATCTGGCGTTTGCCTCCTATATTCTGGCACTGATTCCAATCCTTATTTTCTATGTGATCTGTCAGAAACAGATTTTAAACGGTGTGGCAAATGGTGCAGTCAAAGGTTAAAAATAAAACGAGGTGACTTCTATGGCAATTATATACAATCCAAATAAAAAAATATTTACCCTGCATACGGCGCATACAACTTATCAGATGCAGGTTGATCCACTGGGATATCTGTTGCATTTGTATTACGGAGAAAAAACAAACAGTTCCATGGACTATGTCCTAACCTATGCAGACCGCGGATTTTCCGGAAATCCTTATGCAGCCGGTATGGACCGCACCTATTCGCTGGATGCGCTGCCACAGGAATATCCGTCCCTTGGCACCGGAGATTACCGCAATATTGCACTGAATATCAAAAATGAAAAAGGGGTGGAAAGTGCAGATCTGCTTTTTAAAAGCTATGAAATCCGAAACGGTAAATACCGGTTGCAGGGACTTCCGGCTGTCTGGGCAGACGAAAAGGAAGCGCAGACACTGGAAATTGTCCTTGCAGATGAAAACGCACAGGTTGAAGTACATCTGCTGTATGGTGTTTTGGAAGAAAACGATGTCATTACAAGAAGTGTCCGGATTAAAAATACAGGAACCGGGCAGATTACGATCGAAAAGGCAGCGGCAGCCTGCCTGGATTTTGTACAGGGAGATTTTGATGTCCTGCGGTTTTATGGAAAACATGCCATGGAGCGCAATCTGGAGCGCACGCCGCTGGGACATGGAACCATTGCGTTTGGCAGCCGCAGGGGAACATCCAGCCATCAGTATAATCCTGCCGTGATTCTGGCAGAAAAAGGGACAACGGAGACCGCAGGCAGCTGCTATGGAATGCTGTTTGTATACAGCGGCAATTTCTCCTGTGAGGCGGAAAAAGACCAGTTCAACCAGACGCGCCTGCTTCTCGGATTAAATGAAGAACTGTTTTCCTATCCGCTTGCGTCGGGAGAAACCTTTACGGTGCCGGAAGTTATTTTATCCTATTCGGCATATGGATTGTCTGCGCTTTCACAGCAGTATCATAACTGCATCCGAAATCATGTGTGCCGCAGCAAATATGTCCATATGCAGCGTCCGGTGCTGATCAACAGCTGGGAGGCAGCCTATTTCGATTTTACGGGAGATACGATTGTGAATCTGGCAAAAGAAGCAGCTTCCCTTGGAATTGATATGGTAGTGATGGATGACGGCTGGTTCGGAAAAAGAAATGACGACAATTCTTCCCTGGGGGACTGGCAGGTCAATGAAACGAAACTGGGAGGCAGTCTGGCAGAGCTTATTACCCATGTGCATGAGCAGGGTGTGAAATTTGGCATCTGGATTGAGCCGGAGATGATCAATGAAGACAGTGACCTTTACCGGGCGCATCCGGACTGGGCGATCCGGATTCAGGGGAAAAAGCCGGTGCGATCGAGAAACCAGCTACTGCTTGATTTTTCCAGAAAAGAAGTGCGTGACTGTGTATTTGACCAGATCTGTGCCGTGCTCGATCAGGGAAAAATTGATTATGTCAAGTGGGATATGAACCGCAGCATGGCAGATGTCTATGCCGGAAATCTTTCCTATGATTACGTGCTTGGTGTCTATGATTTTATGGAGCGTTTGTGCAGCCGGTATCCGGATCTTCTGCTTGAGGGATGCAGCGGTGGTGGCGGCAGATTTGACGCGGGAATACTTTATTATTCCCCACAGATCTGGTGCAGTGACAATACCGATGCGATCAACCGCACAAGAATCCAGTACGGAACTTCGTTTTTCTATCCGGTTTCCGCGATGGGGGCGCACGTTTCGGCGGTGCCGAACCACCAGACCGGACGGGTGACAAGTTTCCACACCCGCGGGGTGACGGCGATGGCGGGAACCTTCGGTTACGAATTAAACCCGGCGCTTTTATCGGATGAGGAAAAACAGCAGATCCGGGAGCAGATTAAAACATACAAGAAGTATGAAACGCTCATTAACGAGGGAATCTACTGGCGGCTGTCTGATCCGTTTACGGATGAAATTGCGGCATGGATGTCCGTCTCAGAGCAACAGGATCATGCACTGGTAAGCGTAGTGCGTCTTATTGCAGAGGCAAATCAGGCAGCCGTTTATGTCCGCCTGCGTGGGTTAAAACCGGATGCCGTGTATCTGGAAGAACAGAGCGGCAGGCAGTATTCCGGTGCAGCACTGATGCATGCGGGAATTCCGCTTCCGCCGTTTACCAGAGAATATGAGGCATATCAGTTTGCTTTTACAGAACTGAAAGAGGCTGGAACATTATATGAAAAAGTGCAGAAATGGTGTGACAGGAATGCCAAAAACCGAGTAGTCATCAGCCTTTACGGTGGTTCCGGTTCCGGAAAAACAACACTCGCAACAGCATTGCAGCAGTACTTTTTAAATGACGGAACCGGATGTTATCTGCTCTCGGGCGATGATTATCCACACCGGATTCCAAAACGCAACGACGAAGAACGGCTGCGTGTGTATAAAGAAGCCGGGGAAGACGGACTGCGTGGATATCTCGGAACAAAGAAAGAGATTGATTTTGCCCGGATCAATGAAGTGCTTGCGGCATTTCATGAGGGAAAAGATACGATCACGTTGCGGCATTTGGGACGGGAAGATGGCGAGATTTCATCAGAAGAAACCGATTTTTCCGGAATATCTGTATTGCTTCTGGAGTGGACGCACGGAGGCAGTGACGATTTACAAGGTGTGGATCTATCCGTCTTTCTGGAAAGTTCCCCGGAGGAGACAAAGGAGCGGCGCATCCGCAGAAACCGCGACGAGAATGCCGCAAGCCCGTTTATCTGCCGTGTGGTGGAACTGGAACAGGAAAAACTTGAAGTGCAGCGCAAAAATGCAGGATTGATCGTGGGAAAGGACGGAAGAGTTTATGAACCATAAACCGATGCTCAATGCATATCCCGACAGCCTTGGAGGAAATCTGGGAGATATTGTAACATTGCTAAAAACTGATACAATGCAGGATGTATTTTCTTCTTTTTACATTCTGCCGAGCCTGTATCATTCCGATCTTGACCGGGGATTTTCGGTGATCGACTATGACCTGAATGAGCAGCTTGCCAACCGGGAAGACCTTGACCAGTTAAAGAATATGGGGATTGACCTGAAACTGGATTTTATTTTAAACCATGCTTCCGCACAGTCCCCACAGTTTCAGGATCTTGTGGAAAAAGGGGAGGCTTCTGCGTACCGCGATTTTTTCATCGACTGGAACCGCTTCTGGGAAGGGCATGGAACCATGACGGAGGAAGGCTATATCCAGCCGGATGAAAGCTGCCTGAAGCAGATGTTTTTCCGCAAACCCGGGCTGCCGATCCTGATGGTGGAATTTCCGGATGGAAAAAAAGTGCCGTACTGGAATACCTTTTATCAGGAGGTGCATGGCAGACAGTATCTCGGGCAGATGGATGTAAACATCCAGTCACCAAAAGTGTGGGAGTTTTATCGTGAAACACTGGAAAAAATAGCCTCTTACGGTGCAACAATCGTGCGGCTGGATGCTTTTGCCTATGCGCCGAAAGCACCGGGAAAGAAAAACTTTCTCAATGATCCGGAGACGTGGGAACTTTTACAGAAGATTCATGCGCTGGCAGAACCTTTGGGACTTACGCTTTTGCCGGAGATCCACGCAGCGTATGATGAAAAAATATATGAGACGCTTGCAGAAAAAGGCTATGCGACCTACGACTTTTTCCTGCCGGGACTGGTCATTGATGCGATCGAGAACCGACGGGGAACGTACCTTGCGGCATGGGCGAAGGAGATTGTGGAAAAGAAGATCTCCACGGTCAACATGCTTGGCTGTCACGACGGCATCCCGCTTCTGGATTTAAAGGGACTGCTTCCAAAAGAGGATATCCAGTCGTTAATTGACCGGATTGTATCCCGCGGGGGCATGGTCAAAAATTTACATGGACAAAAAAATCTGTATTATCAGGTAAATGCCACGTACTACAGTGCATTGGGAGAGTCGGATGAAAAAATGCTTCTAGCGCGTGCTATACAGATGTTTATGCCGGGCAAACCGCAGGTCTGGTATCTGGATTTGTTTGCCGGAAAAAATGACCATGAAGCGGTGCGGCGAGCGGGAGAATCCGGACATAAGGAAATCAACCGGACAAATCTTTCCACTGATCAGATCACGGAAGGGTTGAAAAAAGATGTGGTTAAAAAACAGCTTGCGTTAATCCGTATGAGAAATACCCATAAGGCATTTTCGGAAGGTGCAGAGGTAGCAATCTCAGGAGGGGAGAGCTCTCTGCAAATCCGATGGGAATATAATAGTGCATTTGCAACATTAAATGTAAATTTTGAATCAGGAACATATACAATAGTAGAAAGCAGATAGTTAAGTTGGGCTGTCGATTGTACATGAAACCTAAACTTTATAATGGAAATAATCATAGATGAAACAAGCCACATAGGGATAATGCTCGGTGGCTTGTTTTGAAAATGGATAATTTAAATCTTATAACTTCGGATTTCGTCTTCTCAGTTTCCTATGTTCCTTTGCCGGCTTGGAACGTGAAAATATTTCTTTTAAGGTCTGTTTTTCTTCGACAGAAAGCGGGTAATTTTCATTTCCAAATTTTTGCATAACAAAAGGAGTAGTCCGTTAATATAAGCATCATTAGAGGCTTCGGGAGTATCCTCTGTAGCAATCTGAGGGGGAGAAGTAAAATCATCAATGATATTTTTTACCATGCTTTGATAGTCAATATCACTGGCAGAGTTGCTGTCTTTCATATGGACATTTCTCAGGTCAGAGACGATTGGCTTTAAATCTTCCAACAGGATGTTTATGTAATACTGTTCTGTCTCAATGTGGGAAGTATCAAATATTTTTGTAAATGCATCGGTGGAAGCGGCACCGAGTTCGTTCAGTTTATATCTCATCACATCAAGAAAAGCGTTTGCTATCTGAATGCCTTTATCATTAAATCCATCAATATAGATTTCCAGGTCGGTCATGAATTTGTGGAAGCTTTCATGAGAGAGTAATTCTGATAATAACCGTGGATTATATTTTTCATCAGTCAGTATTTGGACTGCATCATCATTGAGATGCAGATCGGATACTGACTTATTTGTATGTTCACGTAGTTCGGTTCGGCAAAGAAGATAATCGGTGCTTACTTGATAAAAGTCTGCAAGCGTCAGTAGATTGCCAAGTGACATATCTACATTTTCATCTTTCTCATAGTTGCCAAGTGTGGAACTTGGGATGCCGGTAGCATCAGACAATTCCTGCAATGACATTCTTTTTTCTGCGACTCTCAAATCTTTCAGCCGTTTCGGTATGGTAAGCCTTGTGTGCATAGTACATTCCTCGTTTCACAGATATAGATAGACTACCATGATATTGGTGCAGAATAAAGTGAATTCGAATTCATGTCTTATCCAGAATAATGGAAAAAATCATAAAGAGGATATTTTTCCAGCATCTTGGATATACCGGATTCGTATAAAAATTTTGAGAAAATAGTTTCATACAATGAATCGGAAAGGAGTACAAAAATTATGGAATATATGTGTATGACTTGTTGAAAGCAGATAACGATAATTGGCTGCCAAAGCAATTTAAGCACAGAAAGGGGGCGGACAAATGAGAGAGAAATATTATGATGATGCAAAAGAGAATGCAGCATTTGAGAGATGTGTGGATGTTGTGACAGCACTGATCTTAAAATATGGACCGGCAATAAAAAGAAAATGGATTTTACGTGATTGGATAAAAAACATACAGGCTGATTGCTTTTGGAGAAGTTTAGCCTGTAAACGATACCAGCGGTATTTCGATTGTATGAAAGCTATTGTAAAAAAATGATGCAACATGACATAATCGGATTGACTAAAGCAACATAGATATTTATAATATAGACAAAACGAAAATGACATGAACGGAGGACAGGATAATGGAGAAAACTGTAACACTTGAAGAGGCATTAAAAAAAATTGAGGAGTTGGAAAAAGAGAATGCAGAACTTCGGGAGGAATTGGAGTATTACAGAAATCGTAAATTAAGCGGACGGCAGAAACATAACGCCAAGTGGATGGCAATTTATAATGATTTTGTTGTTGGGTATGAGAGCGGCATGACAATGGTAGAAATTGCAAAGCGGAACAATGTCAGTGAGAGGACGATTTATAGGTATAAAGCGTATTATGACAAACTGAGAGAAAAAGAGGAATAGACCATTTTGCTGATGTCAGTAAAATGGTCATATGAGAATTGCGGACGAATTTTTTTGACCGCAAAATGGATGGAGGAGTTCTATGGCAGAAGATAAAAAGAAAGAAATCGATGTTACAGTAATAGAAGTAACAGAAGAATATCTAAAAGAAAAACTGTATAAAATTAGGGGTAAAAGGGTATTGCTTGATGCTGATTTAGCAGAGATATATGGCTATGATACGAAGGGATTTAATAGACAGGTAAAAAATAATATTGAAAAATTTGATGAAGATTTTATGTTTGAATTGACAGATGAGGAATTAGAAGATTTGCGGTACAAAAATTGTACCGCAAATATAAGTTCAAAAAGTCGTTATAATCCTCATGTATTTACAGAGCAAGGATTATATATGCTGATGACTGTCTTGAAAGGACCGTTGGCTGTTAAGCAGAGCAAGGCATTAATAAGAACCTTTAAGAAAATGAAAGATTACATATTAGAAAATCGTGATTTAATAGGTCAGCGGGAAATACTTCAGTTAAGCATGGAAACTGCTAATAACAGAATAGAAATTAACAAAATCAACTCAGATATGATATCTCTTGAAAAGCAGATTTCAGATGTTGCAGAAGGCTTGAAGGATATTGTGACAAAATCTGAGTTGGCTGATATGATGAACAGCTTTGTTTCAGACGATGATGACAAGTGGCTCATGGTTAATGCAAAATTCAGTAGTGCAGATGAGGTATATGAGTCCATCTATAAGCAGGCTAAGTCGTCAATATATGTCGTTGACAATTATATTGGCTTAAGAACGCTGGTACACCTTAAGAATTCTCCTACCGGAGTAACTATTATTTTATTCAGTGATAATGTTGGAAATAATAAACTTCACAACATAGAATTTATAGATTTCTGCAAGGAGTACCCAACAGTAAATTTGTCAATGAAAAAGACAGGCGGTATATTTCATGATCGATTTATCGTGTTGGATTATGGAACTGATGATGAAAGGGTTTTCTTATGTGGTGCTTCATCAAAGGATGCAGGCGCTAGAATAACCAGTATTGTTGAAGATTATGGAATATCTAAATATGCCCCGGTGATTGCCACGCTGTTGAAAAATCCAACTTTGATTTTACCACAATAGAGGGGAGTGAATGTATTGAAAAAGAAAACAAAATGCTACATATATACTCGTGTATCAACAGCAATGCAGGTTGATGGTTACAGTTTGGATGCACAGAAGGACAAGCTTAGGAAATACGCAGAATTTCAGGATATGGAGATTGTAGGAGAATATTCCGATGAAGGGCATTCCGGTAAGAACATAAAAGGTCGTCAGGAATTTATGCATAATCTGATTACATGGGTATTTCAGGATGACTTTATTCCCAGAGGAAAAATCACCAAGGATGGGAATTACAGTATTATAAGTGACTATCTGGGAACTCCAGTGGAAGCCTATGATGAAGAGGGAAAGAAGGTTTGGGAAAGAAATCTGGATATCTATGGGCGTGTAAAAACGGAGGAAGCATTAGGTGAAAAGAATTTTATTCCATTTCGTTTCCAGGGGCAGTATGAGGATGAAGAAACCGAGCTGTATTATAACCGATTCAGGTACTATGATTCGCAGCAGGGACAGTATACGCAGCAGGATCCGATTGGATTGGCAGGTGGTAATCCAACTCTGTATGGATATGTTTATGATACAAATATTGAACTGGATTTATTGGGACTTTTTAAAGTTTGGAGAAATTTACGTCCTGACGAAGTTGTATCTGATGGTTTATCAGCTAAATTACCAGGAAGAAATATGAGTATTGCGGGACATCTTATGAATGGAAGCAGACATAATGGCGCACAATTTATATCAACGACAACAGATCCTAAGGTAATTGAAAAATGGAATGAACCAGGGCAAAGGATAGTTATGTTTGATACGGATGATGTTATTCCAGATGTTTTAGGGAATAAAAACATTATAGATATTTCTACTCCAGAAAAGGCACGTGCAGCGGGATTGAAGAGAGGAAGACCATATTCAAATGCTGTTTCGTCTAAAGAGGTATTAGCTGAAGGAAGAGTACCTGCAAATAAGTTGACAATAACGTGTCCAGGTTAACTGAAAATATATTATTGAATGTATTTTTAGTATGAAATATTAGAGAAGTTTACAAAGTAAAAAAGAAGAGTATGTGGAAATTTGATTATGGTTAAATTCTTATAAAAAGAGGTAATTGTTTTATGAATTTATAAGAAATAGAAGAGTGAGTTACTATATTTTATAAGTATATAAAATGGTTGAAGTTATTGAAGAGTGTGATTATAGAGATTTCTAAAGGAGTATTTTTATGGATATAGAGCAGGCTATAGAGACTATATATACTGGATTGGTAAGTGAGGAATCTGTTCCAGTGAAATTAAGAGCATTTCGAGAATTGGACAGGGAAATGCTAGGACAAGTGCAAGAAGCACTTTCCTTTGCAATAGAGTATTACAAAGGAAAGTCATTAGTACCTAAAAAATTAGCGATGGCAATGGTCGATATTTTTGGTGCGTTTTGCTTTAATAGTGGTTTTAGTGAAAAAGAGCTGAGAGAGCTTGAGGATATTGGAATGAAATTACAGGAACAAGCATTAGAGCTTTTTGATGAATAAAATAGCTAATCTTATAGTTGGACTTGAGTGAATGTAGAAACTATTTTAAAAAAGTAAAACTGATAAAAAATACATTATATGATGTCTCCGAATTCTGATTGATTATGCCAGCGAAACTCTGGCATTGAAGTTTGACAAGTAAATATTATCCGAAATTGAAAATAAGAGTACAAGAAATAGACATAGTACTGTTGTTATACCGAAAAATAAGGTATGATATCTATAGGATTATGCTACATTCAAAACCAACTTTCTGAGGGGAATTCAAATGGCAGATTCCATGCATCCAGATGCTGTAACATCAGGATGTGATAGAGGCGGCAGTACCACATCTTAGTAGAGCGGTGTCTGCCGCTTTCTAATTTGAAGTCTATTTTCTCACGCTTATTCGAGCGTTCAGCAGAAGTTCTTGCATTGTATTTTTTTCTTTTACGTTGCCACGCGGCGGTATATTTATAAGATGTGGATTGGCTTTCATAGCCAGATGGACGGTTCTTTCGTACTTTGAATCAGAACATGGGGATTCACAGGAACAGCCATATTTGTAGCTTGCCAACGGTCATCATAACTTGATTCTTGTTTTCGAAATTTCAACACCATCATGATTCATTTTTCTTCCAGTTTTGCAGACAGAGATAACGGATAGATTTTAAGCTGTACAATCCAGTCAGTCAAAGATGTAATTTTAAAATCAATGGAAATAAGATAAGAATGCTGCATACAGGAAGGAGTTCTTAGGGCAGGACCATACTTGGAATATTTATTCAGTATCAGTTAAATGATAAATTGGTAGATGCCCAAGGAATATTACATAATATACAAGCAATTAGCAGAATAGTGCTTAAAGAAGCTTTAGATGTATACAATTTTGAAGTGGAGGATTGGCATACATACTTTGTTTCAGAGAATGCAATTTTAGTTCATAATGACTGTAGCATAGGAGCAAACAAATGGCATAAAGGAAGCTTTGATTCACCGGATGAATCTTTAGAACAACATTTCAAGAAACATGGAACGGAGGTTGGTGCAAACGATGTTGAGCAATATTT
>OGHS01000454.1_pt1 | contig 19132 bp, 17 predicted proteins | sample 1571611 | NCBI WGS metagenome assembly OGHS01 (sample SAMEA2581944, study PRJEB24529) | metagenome | biome: Human gut stool | place: China | collected 2011 | reverse complement strand
TATACAGACTTATATAATCTCCTCAGATCATACCGTCCGCATATCCTCTAGTTACTTCATATCTACTCTCTTCTATAGCTTCCCGCCTCCGGGAACCGAACCCTTTCAAGTTCGTTGCTAACGTTTCAGTGCGTCAGCGAGGTGGTTTATATGACACCCTTTTGCAAATGTCAACACCTTTTTTTCAAAAAAAATTGCAAAATTTGTGATTTTTTTGATAACCGTTTGAATGTTCGTAATTTATAGCATAATTTTTTTTGCCGGTCAATAAAACCTTCCGCCATAACCTCTACTTTCGGCCGGTCGGATTTCTTATTTGTAATATATATTTTACTTGCCAAACAATTTTCGGTTTGTAATATATAAAGAGTTATTTAATTATTTGAGGAGGCTAAAATATCTAGAGAAAACACCAATGCGCCAGTACGGGAAGGTGACGGACCGCGCATTAATCAGGACATAAGAAGCAAAGAAGTTCGTCTGATTGACGAAAACGGCGAAAACAGAGGAATCGTAGCAATCCGGGAAGCGCTTGCCCTGGCGGCGGACGCCGGGTTGGATCTGATCGAAATATCTCCCCAGGCCGTTCCCCCTGTCTGCAAAATTTTCGACTACGGCAAATACAAATATGAACAGCAGAAGAAAAAGAACGAAGCCCGAAAAAACCAGAAAGTCGTCAATATCAAAGAGTTGAAGCTCCGTCCGATGATTGATACCCATGATTACGAAGTCAAAATCAAACAGGCCAGAAAGTTTTTGACGCAAGGCGACAAAGTGAAATTTACGATGCGTTTCAAGGGACGCGAGATGAGCGCAAACGACATGGGGAAAGAGGTTTTAAAACGAATCGTCGACGATCTGGAAGGCATCTGCAAGGTCGAATCGGAACCCAAACTCGAGGGACGGCAAATGACGATGGTGGTGGCCCCGCAATAGTTTCATCACCGTTTCCGTACTTTTTTCAAAGCATGCTTCCGATTCGGCGGCATGCTTTTTTATCGTGCAAAAGAGCCGACGGAAAGATTCTTTTAAATAATGCTTGCTTATTACCCTTTTTTACGTTATCTTTGTCTTGTTTTTCAATTATGTAGATATGTATTATTATCTGCCGCGTCTTCCCAATGCGACCAAGATGGGATTTTTTTCATTTCTAAAACTTTTCATTTATGGAAACCAAAAAAAGAATGATTGCAATTGCAATCGCTGTGTTGGCCGTTATTTGCGGCGTGGTAATCTACAATGTGGTAAAAAGCGATCCTCCTCAGGAAGAACCTGCTCCGCCGATACCGGTCGCAGTAGAAGAACCCGAGGTTGATCCCGTGCAGTACAACAACGAGCGTTTCGGCGAGTGCATTGACGACATTGTCATGTCAATCGTCTACTCTTCCGGCTTCAATCAGACGACGCATCCGACCGGCGAGCGATTCGCTTACGGCTTTAACAATACCGTCGTCGGCAAACGTCTGGTGAAAGAAGGCGAATCGATCACTCCTCGACAAGCTTATGACGTAACCGTAAGGCATCTGAAAGAACACGTTCAGCCCTTCCTGCGTTACATCAGTGTCCAGCTGAGCGACGGGCAGATCATTGCCGTGGCGCATTTTATCTACAACGTCGGCGGCGAAGCTTTTACCGGTTATTCCGAAGACGGTAAGCTGTTAAAAAAGCCGTCCCGCCTGTTGACTGCAATCAACGACGGCGAACAGCCCGAAATCTGCGCCCGCTGTTTCACCGGGTTCCGCAACTTCGGCGGCATAAGGTCCGACGGCTTGCTGAAACTCCGCTGGCTACAGGCCGCACTCTATACGGAAGCCGTTTCGGTTGAAGATCTGAAATCCGCTTATGCGGCCGGCATTTTTGATCTGCATCCTTCCGTATTGTATGAGCACAACCGCCCCGAAAAAGACGGTTATTACACGCCTAAACTTGACATTGAGATCGTTCAGAAAGTCCTTAAACAAAAAGGAATCGGCACGTTGACCAATGAGTTGATGAAATTCTGACGAATCGCATTCTCTGACGAAAAAACTTCCGCTTGCATTAAGCAAACGGAAGTTTTTTTATGCTTTGAAAGCAACGACACAGCCGACACGGGCAGAACCGGTCCTTCTCTCCGGTCATAAGATTCGGAAAGCTTCAGAAATCATTCGAAACAATCAACACTGCCTGCGTTGACCGGCTGAAGTTCGCGATTCGGAAGAATATCGGCAGCCTCTGCCGAACCGGCCGCATCTTCACACCGCAAAAAAGATATAAAACGAGGCAACATGAAAAACACAGAAAAGGCGATTCTTTCCGATATATCCGGCAAAAGCGGGAAATAATGCAGCAGAAAACACCAAGGACATAAAAGGATACAAAAAACCTGGGCTGATGAACATCGGCATAAACCGCGAGAACTTCCGGGGATAGTTTGACGGTCGTGGACAGGCAAAAACACCTTACAGAAAAAAGGTGTTTCCGTTCGGCCATCCCTGCCCGGCCCCAAAAACAATGCAGAAAACAAACTCGTCTTTGCGAGCAAAGAGAATCGGCAAACGGCGCCGAATCCGGCAAACAGAAAAAACGGACGAAAACCAAACCTCGGCCAAACAGAATCCGGGACAAAACGGCAAAGATACCACAACCGCGAAAAAAAAGAAAAAGGCAAAAAGAGAGAAGAAAAGACGGAGAAAGGAAAGATGATGAGAAAAAAGCCACAGAACAAAGGAAAAAAGGAGAAACGGAAAGAAAGAAGAAAAAACAAGAAAACGGCGAAAGAAAGAAAAGGAGAGAGAAAGGAAGAGAAAAAACTTAAGAGAAAATTGAAGAAGCCGTTACCACCGAAGCAACCGAAAGTGAAAAAGCCGTTCCGGCAAAAGAGAAATAACAGATATCCTCTGGTAAACCGGGAGACTGCAAAGCTCACGATTTGCCTATGATCGAAGGTACGGGATGCAGCAAAGCTTACGGTTTGATCATGATCAACGGCGCGGGGCGGTACTGTCCGACGCTAAAGCATTCAGCCCCGAGTAAAACCGGAGAGACCGTCAGGTATATAATAAAGCTGCAAATTTTTAGGATCATATGTCTGGCAGGGAGAGCCGGACATAAAAAGATCCCCACGTAAAACGCGGAATTCTTCGTATACGGATATAACCCACCGGCAAGCACCTGAATGGCGCACAGAAACTTGACCGGACGGTTGTTACTTGCACCCGCAAACGGAGCTAAGTCCATTGTCAACTGACTTTGCTCAGCGTCTCCTTTTAGTCGATTCCGTACGTATTCAACAATTTTTTGAGCATACTTCCCGGTGGTATCGACATAGCATCTTTTCGGTTGCTGTATCGAAATTTCGCATTTCTCTGCCATTCATATATCAATAAACTACTTTTGACTTTGAAACACCCCTTAATCAAGCTTACGGAATATTTGAACGGTATCTCCGGCAACATACGAATATGGTCCGGACAGGACTCCGCCTCAATAGTTCCTTTTCCTTTCCATCGGTATCGTTCTCTGAGGCTGAACGTCCGCCGTAAAACGCCCCTTCTGCGATACTTCGCTGCGAAGACAACACGATCTTTTTTTGGTCTATGTTGTGTGTGCTATCGTATACGTATTTATAAAAAAACTCCTTTGCTTTTATTCATACAATTGCCGGATCGTCTTTCTTACAATGGTAAAGAAGCTTTTTATACGCAAATAACAAGACGTAAAAAACACAAGAGAGAGAGAAAAAGAAAAGGGGAGAAAAGGAAAAAGAGGGGAAAGAGCAAAACGGGAAAGAGGGAAAGAACAAAAAAAGAAGGCCAGAAAGAAGGAAAAGGAAAGCGGAAAAGCGGGGAAAAGGAAGAACAGAGAAAGAAACAAAACAGAGGAAAAAGGGGGAGAAGCAGAGCGGGAAAAACAAAAAGAGCGAAAAAAGGACAGAAAGAAGGAAAAGGGAAGCGGAAAACGAACAAAATGGAAAAAACATAAGTTCTCCTCAACCACGCGCCCTTTGCCGTTTTTTCCCGGTACAAAAAAAGACAGGCTGGGTTCTTATGCCCCGTCCTGTCTAAAACATATCCACTATTTAAAGTGTCAGTCCGACGTTTTCGTCGATATTGCCGCTGATCCGTGCCCAGTAGGTGCCGGAAAGGCTGAGCCATACCAACTCATGGGAAAGTTCGCCGTCCTTTTCGATCATGTTGCCGTCCGCGTCACAAAGAGCAACTTTGGCCAGCGAGCAGGCACCAATCGCGTTCACCGCTTCTTCAAGCGTTACGGCTTTGACGCGGTTAAACTTGGCTTCGCGAATCACCGGCAGGCCTTCATACGTTCCTTTGACGGTTCCGACATCGGCATAACCGGAGGTTTTAACCCATGCGCCGCCCGGAGTCATCCATACTCTCTCCTTGTCGACGACGACATCCTGATCATTTTTTACGAATACGGCGGTTAAAGAGCAGACACCGATTACGGCTGATGCTTCTTTATAACTCATTCCCTTATTCTTTCTGAATTTATCTTCTGCGATAGCATTCAGATTCAGTGCTTTATACGTCTTCATATTATAATTTTTGGGGTTAATAATTTCTATCTTATTTATTTTATGTCATAATTATACGCCTAATCTTCACTTCTGGCAAGCGATAAAACATAATTTTGTATGTCGGCATCATTTTTTCTGGAAAAGCGGAATTGATGAAAGTATATTATCGGCAGATAAAAATTGTTTAACGGAAAAGGAAATGATTGAAGTAGAAAAGCTGACGGCTGAAGAAGCCGCTGCGGAATTGGAAAGAATCGCCAAGGAAACAGCCCGGGCGGATGCCGCCTACTACCAGGATGACGCTCCTTATTTAAGCGATGCCGAATATGATCTCCTCAAACGGCGCAACGAAGAAATTGAAAAACGTTTTCCCGAACTTGTCCGCAGCGACAGTCCGTCCAAAAGAATCGGTGCACCGGTCAAAAGTGCATTCGGCAAAGTTACTCACCGGTTTCCGATGCTTTCGCTGGCAGACGTCTTTTCGATTGAAGAAGTTGAAGACTTTATCGCTTCGGTCAAACGTTTTCTCAATACGGAATCTGACATCGCCTTTATGTGCGAGCCGAAAATCGACGGACTTTCGTTTACCGCGCGTTACGAAAACGGCGTATTCGTTCAGGGCGCCACCCGCGGCGACGGCAGAGAAGGCGAAGACATTACCGAAAACCTGAAAACAATCGCCGAGCTGCCGCTTGAAATTAAAAACGCGCCGGCCGTGCTTGAGGTCCGCGGCGAAGTATATATGTCAAAGGCTGATTTTTTAGTCTTAAACGAAACCGGCGAACGGGAAGGGAAAAAGGTGTTCGCCAACCCGCGCAACGCAGCCGCCGGCTCGCTCCGGCAACTGGACCCGGAAATCACCCGCAAACGGAAACTGAGCCTGTTTGCCTACACCTGGGGCGAAGTTTCCGAAAGGGTATGGAATTCACAGGAAGACTTTTTCGTGCATTTGAAAAAATGGGGCTTTCCCGTCAATCCGAACAACCGGTTGTGCCGTAACATTGAAGAAATCGAATCGTTTTTTGCCGGACTGACGGAAATTCGCGCTTCCCTTCCCTATGACATCGACGGCGTGGTATACAAAGTCAACGACATTGCCCTGCAGGAACGGCTGGGCTTTCTTACCCGCACCCCGCGCTGGGCGGTGGCGCACAAATTTCCGGCCGAACAGGCGCTGACGACCGTCCGCGGCATCCGCATCCAGGTCGGGCGCACCGGCGCCCTCACCCCGGTGGCGGATCTGGAACCGGTCAACGTCGGCGGCGTCATCGTTTCCCACGCCACCTTGCACAACGAAGATGAAATCAAACGCAAAGACATCCGGGTCGGAGATACGGTTATCATCCAGCGCGCCGGCGACGTCATTCCGCAGGTGGTGGCCGTTTTGCCGGACAAACGCCCGGACGATTCAAAAGAATTCGTTTTTCCGCATTTCTGCCCCGAATGCGGCGCGCATGCCGTGCGTGAGGAAGACGAAGCCGTCCGCCGCTGTACCGGCGGCCTGACCTGTCCCGCGCAGGCCATCGAACGATTAAAGCATTTCGTTTCCCGCGACGCTTTCGACATTGAAGGTTTGGGCGGCAAAATCATCGAAGACTTTTACAAGGAAAAAATCATCGGCGGACCGGTCGACATTTTCACTTTAAAAAAACGCAACGCCGGACAAAAGACGGACCTGTTCGACGCCGGCGAGGGGCTGCAGCTGGAAAAACGCGAAGGCTGGGGCAAAAAGTCGGTCGAAAACCTGTTTGCCGCCATCGACAAAAGAAGAACGATTCCGCTGGCGCGTTTCATATATGCTCTCGGCATTCGTCAGGTGGGCGCCGCCACCTCCCGCCTGATCGCTCAAAATTTTGAAAGCTGGACGCATTTTGAAGAGGAAATGGCAGCAGGAAAAAGCGAAAAACTGCTCTCAATCGACGGCATCGGCGAATCGATGGCGCATGACATTGTCGAATTTTTCAAAGAAGAGCACAATATTCTCACCATCCGCCGGCTGCGCGAAGAAATAACGATTGAAGACTTTAACGAGAAAATCGACGCGGACAGTCCGCTTGCCGGAAAAACCGTCGTCTTTACCGGCACACTCGACAAACTGACGCGTTCCGAAGCCAAGGCCAAAGCCCTTGCGGCCGGCGCCAAGGTAGCCGGATCCGTCTCCAAAAACACCAACTACGTGGTGATCGGCGCCGCGCCGGGCTCAAAGGCCAAAAACGCGGCAGAACTCGGCATTCCCCTGATCAGCGAAGACGAATTTCTGTCCATGATCGGCGCCTGATCAGAGAAGCATCATGGTTTTGGCATGGCGGCGGAGCCATTTGTCGGTTCCGCGGCGAACGGTTTTGCGCAACAGCGAAGGGCGGCAACCGGGCAGCAGACGGCGCAGTTCGCCGTCGCCGGCATTTTCAACATAGTCGGCAAAGGCAAATACCAATTCCGTATAATAAGGATAAACTCCCCCGTATACGAATTTTTCTTCGGCAAACCGCCAAAACAAACTGTCCAGCTTTTGTTTCAAATCGCCCTCTTTTATACATTATATGTATATATAATACTAAAAATGTATTTTAGCAAGTCCGAAACAATATTGTCCGCGCAAAAAAACGCCGACAAACTTTAATTGACTTTTAAGCTGCTTACTTTACAATGAAAAACAGTTTTCTAACATCAAAGGAGTGGGAAAAAATGTTTTACAAATTATGTCTGGCCGCCGCGTTCGCACTGTTTTCGCTTAACGCGCAGGCGGCGCAGGAAGCTGCCGCGGAAGCCGGCGGGGAAAGAGTAGAAAACGACTATTACAACTGTCTGCAGGCGGCCAGCGGCTACAGCGACGACGAAAAGGCGATCTGCATGTCGGGCGAAATCAAACGTCTGGACCGGGCCATCAGCGACCTTTACCAAAAAACCTTTCTCAAAGTTGAGCGCATTCAGAAATGGAACAACGGCAACGGCATGTTCCGCGGCAACATCAAAGACATGCAGGACCAGTTCAACGGTTATCGCAGCCGCTTCTGTTCGTTTTATGCCACGACCATGCAGATATACAGCGGCTCGCAGATGTACCTGCGCAACGAATGCCTGATGCGGCTGACCACCGATTATTACAACCGGCTGCTGCAGATGTCGCGCGATTATGACGCCGACCTCGACTAATCGTTTTTTAAGGCCTCAAACAGGCGGCTTCCGTCGCGGCGGGAAAGGACAAAATACCAACCGTCGTAGCGGAAGCCGTTTTGTTTTACGAATTCCGCGGCTTTTTCCGTCGGCATAATGGTGGTTTTGAGGCTGACCGTCAGCCGGTAGTTTTCCTTATATTTATAAACACCGAAAATAACCTTGATACCGTCCGCGGTTACCGCGGCAAAGCTTTTATGTTCGGGATCGAGCGCCGCTTCCGGCAGCCGGCGGGAAGCGCCCAGACAAGGCAACGACGAAAGCTCTTCCGCCGCTTCCCGCGGCAGACCGATCACCTGCTCAATCTTATGTTCCGCAAACGGCAGCAGAGGTTGCAGGTAATAGTCGGCAATTGCCGCCGGCGGCATCAGGTTTTCGCTGACCAGATAGTTTTTGCCGTCGATGCCGATGACGCTCCGTCCCGGATCTTCCGTCGGCAGGACGGAAAAAGAGAACCGTCGCCGCGCGCCGCCGTCCAGTCGGACTTTAACCGCCGGTTTCGGCTGCGCCGCGTCGGAAAACGACAGGATTGTCGCCCTTTGCAGTCTGTTTGCATATTCATCTGCCGCGGCGTTGCGGCCGTAATAGCCGTTAACCAGCCAACTGCCGTCCAGCTTTCTCAGTTTTATCTTTTCTTTGCCGAAACGTACGGTTATTCCCGTCAGTTCGTCGGCACCGGCATAAACGAGATCGCCGGTGCTTTTGCCCGACGGTGAAAAATAGGGCATTTTTTTCACGACCGCAAACATGGCCGCCGCCAGCAGCGCTACGGAAACGGACAACCAAAGAATAATTTTTTTCATTTTTCCTTCTCCAAAGTCAGCATCTGCCGTCGTACGCGGCGACGGACGAAAAACGCCGTTGCAAAGAACAGTCCGAGCATCCCCGACGGGAAAACGACAAAACAGAGCCAAACAAACAGTTCCAACCGGTCATCGGCGGCAGCGGCAATCTGCCGCTCCAGATTCTGCAACGCTTTTCGGTCACGCCGGTTCTCATTTTCCGCCCGCTCGATTTCCCGGCGGCGGGAAACATCTTCACTGTCGGTCAGACTTTTCTTCAAACGGCGCAGACGAGCCGAGGAAGCGGCCTCTTTTGCGTCAAATTTTTCTTTTTCCTCCCGCAGTTTTTCCGCACTTTTTAAATACAGGGTTTCGGCAATGTTGGCGGCCCCCGGTACCTCCGGAGAAACCGACGGCGGCACGACGGCGCGGCCGCTCAGCCGGTCAATCAGCCCGAGCAAAAACGCCGCATTGCCGGCATAAGGCACGATGCCGTACACCGGATTTTCCGGATCACGGGAAGCGACCCACAGCTCATCCGCGGCAAAATCGCTGTCGGCAACGACCGCCACCGCGGCGTCACGAATGGCAAACGGCAGATAGGGCTGGGCAGATTTCGCCTTGTCGAGAATGCCGCCGCGGTAATGGGAACGGAACTTTCCCTCCGCCAACAGCGCCAGCACCCGTTTTTTATTGTCCTGATTATAGTCGAGAATGACCTGCGTTTTCGACGCGTAGCGGATTTTTTCCGCCGCAATGTCACCGCTCTGGCCGCCGGTTGCCGCCAATTCGGAAAAATGCAGATCGGCAAAGTTCTCTGCGGCCAAAAGGCTGCCCGGCGTATGAAAACGAAGCGGCCGCCCGTCTTCTCCTTTAGCCCAGAACCACAGCGGATACACCCGGTAACGGCCGTCGCCGCCTTTCACCCGTTCCCCGCGCAGAACGTCGCCGGCCACCCGCTCCGCATGATAATCAATTCCCCAGGTTTTCAGATATTCGCCCATTTCGGCGTCGGGCCGGGGCGGATACCCCTGCAGCGAATGTCGGACTTCCGAATAGGGATCGACCAGAAAAACGACTTTGCCGCCGCGCATGACATACTGGTCGAGCGCGTAGGCAAACACCGGCGGCAGACGGCCGGGATCAAGCGCCAGCACAACGCTTATGTCCTGAGGGACAAGCGAGCTGCCGGCGGGAATTTCGAACACTTCGTAATATTCTTGCAAAAGCGCCGCCAGAGAAGCGAAGGCGCTGCCTTTTCCGTCCGGCGAAAACGGCAGCCGCGGCGAAAAAACGCCGATTTTGACTTTCCGTTCTTCGTTCAGCCCGTGTAAAATCCGGTTCAGGTCGCTTTCCAGCAATGCGCGGCGCTCGGGTTTAAGGGCGGGAATCAGAGCGCTGCGGCCTTCCGCGGCAATAACCTTCAAACCGAAATACAGCTCTTCCTCGTTTTCCGGAAAAGGCAGCATCCCCTCGCTCACCGCTTGTTTTTCCATATCGGAAAAAGGTTTTATCCGCCTGATTTCCAACCGTATCTTGTCCGGCGCGGCCAAAACGCAGCGGGCAAGAAAGGCAGTCGTCCGAGCCGCATGGGCGCCGAGTTCGTCCCAGGCGGACTGCAGTTTTTCGGAAACATAAAGCCGTATCGTGACCGGCTGCCGCAAAGCGGCAACCGTTTTCAGGCTTTCTTCCGTCAACGTGTAACGCCCTGACGCCGTTGCATCCAGCTGGCGGCCGCCGACCAGCCGGCTGACGAGCAGATTGGCGATGACAAAAAGCAAAGCCAGCAGCGCGCCGGCCAAAAGTATCGCGCTCCGGCGTTTCATCTTCCCCTCCTTGCCGCATAAACGGCCACCCAGTTGAAAGCCAGCAGCGCCGCGGTCAGAGAAACGAAATAAAAAACGCCGTCCAGCCCGAAATATCCGTCCGTAAAACTCTGATAGCGGGAAGAAAAGTCAAGCGCGGACGGCAGATAAAAGGGCATTTCCGGCCACACACCGGCAAGCGGAGAAAAAAGCGGCGCCGGATTGAAGAAAATCAGCAGCCAGCCGAAAAACACGCTGACCAGGTAAGCCGCCGCCGGCAGAGGAATCAGGCAGGAAACGGCGCAGCCGAGTGCGGAAAGCGCCGCCGCGGCCAGCAAAGCGCCGAAATAGGCGGAAGCCAGATTAAGCGGATCAACGGCAACGGTGCCGGCCGTCAGCAAGGCGAGCGGCACGGAAGTAAGGATCATCAGCCCCCCCATTGTCCAGGCCGCGGCAAATTTGCCGAAGACCAGCGTCAGATCGTCCGCCGGCAGGGTCAAAAGCGCTTCCAGCGTGCCGGTTTTGGCTTCTTCCGACCACAGCCGGCCGGTCACCGCCGGCAGCGTTACGGACAGCACCAACGGCTGAAAAGCGAAATACGAACGCATCGCCGGATTGTCGACGACAAAATACATGCCGACAAAAACCGCAAAAACAAGCGAAAAAACCATATATACGGCAAAAATAAAATAAGCCGAATAATTGAAGAAAAAGCTTCCCAGTTCCCGTTTGTAAAGCGCCGTCAGCATATTTTCCCCTTCCTTTCGTCCGCGGCATTTTCTTCCGCACCGGCCGTCAGGCGGGCAAAAGCGTCGGCAAGCGTACCGTCGGCGGAACAACTGCGCAGCTTTTCGACCGGTGCGTCCAGACGTATTTTGCCCTCAGAGAGCAGCAACACGCGGGATTTGAGCGCTTCCGCCTCTTCCAGCAAATGGGTCGAGATCAGCACCAGGTTGTCTTTGGCATAATCTTTTAAAAAACGGCGGACGACGATTTTCTGGTTGGGATCAAGCCCTTCCGTCGGTTCGTCCAAAACCGCCAGCCGCGGCCGGTGCAGCAGCGCCGAAACGATCCCCGCCCGCCGCCGGTAGCCTTTGGAGAGGTTTTTTATCTTCTCTCCCAAAACCGGCTCAATTCCCAGCCCGACCGCCGTTTCTTTGACCCCGGCGGCAAAATCCCTTTCCGTCATTTTGAAAATCCCGGCCACAAAACGCAGATATTCGAACACCGTCATTTCCTGATAAAGCGGCGTGTTTTCGGGCATGTAGCCGAGCTGGCGCAAAATGCCGGCCCGGTCGTTTTCATATGACAGGCCGCAGATCCGCACGCTGCCCGCATCCGGCGCCAGATAGCCGCAGATAACCCGCATCAGGGTGGTTTTGCCGGCGCCGTTCGGCCCGAGCAGCGTTATCGGTTCTCCCGCGCCGGCCGAAAAGCCGATCCCTTTCAGCACTTCGCGCCGGCCGAATTTTTTCATCAGCCCCCGAATTTCGATCATATTGTTCGTTTTCCCGTTTGACATGAGGTTATAATAAACCGCTTTCTTTTAAATTTCATGCTTATTTGATTATTATCCTCATCATTTCCACAAACCGACCCGTTTTTTTGAAAATCTTTGATGACAAAACGGCAAAATTGGATTACCCTGATCAGCATCAGAAAAAGAACGGAGCAAAATAAAAGTGAGCAACGAATATTCCCGCGAAGAACAAAACGCGCTGAAAACCGGCCTGTACGTAACGCTGGCGCTCATTGCCCTGTCGCTGTTCTACGTTTCCGGCCGCAAAGCGGTCGAACACCAGGAAAGCGGCAGCTACTACCCGGTATACGCGCGTTTTGGCAGAACCGACGGCTTGCAGGTGGGCGACGTCGTTCGGCTGGCCGGCATGCCGGTGGGCAAGGTGACGGCGGCCAAACTCGACGACAAGTTCAACGCCATTTTGACGCTTGAGCTGAAAGACGGGCTGAAAGTTCCCGACGACAGCAGCGCGTCGATCGTCAGCGACGGCATTCTCGGATCAAAATACATCGAAATCGAACCGGGAGGGTCGGAAGACTACATTCCGGAAGGCGGGGAATTCAGCTACACTCAGGACGCCATGGTGCTTGAGGAACTGGTGGAAAGAATTATCGGCATGGGCAAAGCCAAACAACAATCTGCAGGCAAAGGAGAAGCAAAATGAAAAAACGTCCGGTTGAAACAATTATGGGAATCGTCGTCCTTCTGGTCGCAGCGTTTTTCCTGTTTTTCGCCTATCGGGTGTCCGACCTGCAGGTTGTCAGGGGCTATGAGCTGAACGCCAGATTTTTGAAAGTGGGCGGCCTGACCACCGGCGCCGACGTCATGATCAACGGCATCAAGGTCGGCACCGTCATCGGTCAGAAGCTTGACAACGAAAACTACGATGCGGAAGTAAAACTCAGCATCGCACCGAACGTCAAGTTGCCCAAAGACAGCGCCGCGGTGATCGCCAGCAACGGCCTGATGGGCAACAAATTCATCAAAATCGAACCGGGCAAGTCGGAAGAACTGCTGCAAAACGGCGACGAAATTACCAACACGAAAGACTTCAAGACTTTGGAAGACCTGGTCGGAGAAGTCATTTTTATGGTGACGGGCAATGACAAACAGAACTAAACTTCTACTGCCGGCCCTTTTTGCCGCCGGCATCGGCATTGAGGCGCAGGCCGCCGAAATTCCCACCAACACGGCGCAGATGCAGGCGATGGACAAGATCACCGGCCGCGTCAGCGTCATCAACGTGCCGGTCAACGCCGAAGTAAAGTTCGGCAGCTTTTCCGTTCTGGTACGCGACTGCCGTACCCGTTCGCCGGAGGAAACGCCTGAAAACTTTGCTTTCGTCGACGTGGCGGACACCGTCAACGGCAATGAGCAGGTCAACATTTTCAAAGGCTGGATGCTGTCTTCCTCACCGGCGTTAAACGCGATCGAACATCCCGTTTATGACGTCTGGCTGCTGAAATGCATCGATACCGATGTAAGCGGCGTACAAACGCTGACCCCGGACGAGCTGGCGGCCCGCGACCAACTGCCGATGCAGCGGACGGTTGAAACAACGCCTCAAAAAGCGAATGTTCGCGAAGACAGCTTTGAAGAAATTAATTTGAGCGGAGAACCGATAGATCTGCTGCCCGCCGCCGTCCGCGAAGAAGGCGAGGAAAGCGCTGCCCAGGCGGGTATCATCCCCTTTAAACCTGAGGGAACCGAAACTGATGCCGATGATGCGGCAACGACGGAATTTCCGGCCGACGAAAACGCGCCGCACTCATTGCTCAATTTTCCGCGACCGGACAACGAAAAGCGCCCGGACGAAATTACAACCAACATAGAAATCCGTGAAAACACGGCTGACGAAGCGGAAACAGTCATTAACAGCGACGCCCGCATTCTCAGCCTGCCGGAAAACGGCTCAAATAACGGTTCGGAACCAAAAGCGGCGGAAACGACTGCTCCGGCAGAAGGAAACAAGGCCAAAACCGGCGAAAATGCGGAAGCGACGCCGGAAACCAGCGGCGCAGCAACCGTTTCTCCCGTTGAGCCGGCAGACGAAGCGGCTGTCACGGAGATGACGGCAGCAGCGGAAGAAGAAAACAAAGCCGAAACGGGTGAAAACCCGGAAACAACGCCGGAAAATGCCGCGGCGCCGAAAGTCAGCGAAGACACTCTGCGCGAACTGGAAGAAGAACTCAGCCGCAAACTTGCGGACGATTAAACGGCCACAATATAAAAACGGAGAAAACGGATGGCGGAAGAAATCGATGTCAGTTTTGTAATGACGGTTTACAACAAGGAATTTTATCTGCCGTCGGTCATAACGGCTTTGCTCGGACAAACGGGGCTTAAAAACCCGGAATTCATTTTCGTCGACGACGTTTCAAGCGACAATTCAGTCGAAATTATCCGGCGGATGACCGAAGGCGTCAAAAACGTCACCATCGTCACCAACCCTTACAACCGGGGAATCAGCGCCAGGATCAATCAGGGTATAGCTCTGGCCAAAGGCAAGTGGACGCGGATGCTTGATTCCGACGACATCTTTCCCTTGGACTCCACGGCGAAAATGCTGGCGGTGGCCGGGGAAACCGGCGCCGAGATGATTTACGGCTGTTTTACCAAAACCGGCAAAGATCCGAAGGAACTGGAAAACTGCCGGCTGGAAGAGTTTGACTATCAATACGTGCCCGACGCGATGAGCGGGGTTTTGAACGGACGTTTCACCCGCATGGGACAGTTGATAAAAACCAACGTATTGCAAAAGGCCGGCGGCGCCGACGAACGGGCGTTTATTCAGGACGAATCGATTCCGCTCCGGGCGGCGCTTTATGCCAAAGGCATCGTCAAAATGACGGCAAACGTCGTATTGGTGCCGAAAGAAATCGGCAACTTTTCCGGCAACAAAATACAACTCGACCACGATCGCTTCATGGCCTATTACTGGATGCTGAAAGACCATCCGGAACTGCCGGACGAAGCCCGGCGACGGATGTATTTGCGCGCGGTTTCCGCCTTTTGGAAATTTACCAAGAAAAGCAGGCAGTTTCCGTTTTTCACCTCCGCTTTTGCCCGTTACCTCGGATGCAAGCTTCTGGCTTCAAAACCGGACATGAAATATCTCGACCGGATGTATCAAAAGTTTGCCGCCCTGACCGACGTGCGGCGGATAAAACCCTAAAAACCGAAAAGCGGTATATTTACATCACCCCGGAACGTAAAGTTTCGGGGTTTTTTTTAAGGTTGTTTTCATAAGGTTTCAGTTTTTTTATAGTTGTTTTCATTTTGCCGGTTAAAAACAAAAGAACTCCGCAAACCCGGCTGGTAGTTTTCCCGATACAAAAAATCCTCTTTGAATTTTTTTCAAAGGGGATTTTCTTTTTCCCTCCGCTTTCCGGGGTACTGACCATTTACGGGGAGGGTTTGCAGTTCGCGGAGGGGTTGCAGTTGACCGGTTTGCCGCTTAAAAAACTCCCGGAGTTATCCGGGAGTTTTTTCTCGGGAGATTGCGCTTTCACGTTTTCCGAAAAGCACAGTTCAAACCGGCGGCAAACGTCTGCGGTCAGAACGCATAGTTTAAGCCGATGCCGACGGCGGCGGCACCGTAGCTTGAACCGAACGTATAGTTTGCCCAACCGTAACCGGAAAGGCTTTCCGTGACACCGAAGCGCGCGCCGAGTTCAATCCGCCCCAAAAGCTGGTCGTGGTAAGCTTCCGTCTTGCCCAATCCGCTGATCAGCACTTCGTCTCCGTCCGTGATCGTCTGGATCAGTCCCGGCTTGATATAAACGACCGACGTCAGATCGTTCTGGCACAGACGGTATTCCAGTTTAACCGCCGTTTCGATTTCAAGCTGTTTCAGGCTGTCAAACGACGCCGTCTTGCCCGCACTGTCGCGAATATCGTCAAACTCCGACTGCGTGTAAAAGACCCCGAAACTCGGTTCCAACGTCAGCGCTTCGCTCAGACCGTACTTTCGCCCGCCTTCCGCGCCGACGCTCCACAACGTCCCGTCGCTGTCGGTGTTGACGATACCGTCGTCGGTTTTGAGGTCCGCTTTCTGGAGACCGCCGTAAACCGTCGCAAACGCGTACCAGTCGTTTTGCTCAAAGCGATAGTATAAACCGCCGAGCCAGCTGTCGATGTCAAGTTCCGAACCGACGGTCGAACGATATTTGCTTCCCTTGCCGCTGACGTCATAGTCGCCCTGACGATAAGCCGCAAACACGCCCAGACGGTTGTTGGCGTCATATTGCAGATCGCCGCCGGCGGTGACGCCCCAGATGTCGGCGTCAAATTCGGCCGGTTTGTCAACCGTCGAGCTCAGGTAACCGCTGTCAACCCACAGCTGACGGTCGGCTTTTGCGTCGCGGGCGCAGGCGCCTTCTTTACAGAAAGCCGTCTTTTGTTCCAGCGTGTCGCGCAGGCCGCGAACCTGTTCCAGACCGGCCGAAGGCAGACTGATATAGGCCGTCACTTCCGGCGCAACTTCGGGGTCGGTTTTGCCGAACTCGGGGTTAAGGGTATCGGTCAGCGACAGGTACCAGACGTTGCCGCTTTCCGGCGTTCCGGCGACGTTCTTGCCGGCATGCCACATGTAGGGGCTGCCGATCACTCGGGAAACATTGAAGACGGCGGAAGTTTCCTCATTGTCGTTGGGGGCAAAAAGGAAAGGCACGACGGCGTCTTTTTTGTTGTCGAGCACGTCGGGGTTCAAAGCGTTGACCAGTACGTTGGTTTCTCCGGCAACGTCTCCGTTCACATGGATGGCGCCGCTGTGAACGGTGTTGTTTTCCCGGTCGACCATCACGTCAACGGTCAACAGGGGCTTTTGCGCGCCGGTACGCGCATAGGCGGAAGAGGAGCCGCTGACGAAGTCCTGCGCGTAAATGCGTCCGTTTAAGCCGAGATGAACGACGGCGCCGCCGTTCATGGCAAAGCGGTTGACGTTCTCAACCGCATTGTTGAATTTGACATAACCGGTGCCGTCACCAAAAACGTCAATGTTGTAGTTCTCGCCGTCAATGCCGTCGTCAAAGACAATCCGGCCGCGGTTGACCGATTCCAACGTTAGCTGACCGGCCAGCGCATTTGTAGGAATGACGATTCCTTCAAAAGTCGTGTTGCCGTCAAATTCATCATAATATTGATCCAAAATGATGTTGTTCAGCCCCGCGACATAAACGGCGTTAGACTTGCCGCCGGCGGTGTTGCCGGAAAAACGGCTTTCGCCGTTATCGGCAACAATCCTGACGTCGCTGCCATAGATGGCGCCGCCTTTGCCCGAAGCTTTGTTGTTGATAAAGCTGGAGTTGACGACTTTTAAGGACGGAGCCAGCATATGCTCGATGTCGGCCTGATATAAGGCGTCTTTATATTGTTCAAAATCGCTGATCCCATAACCTGGTTGGATCTCTCCCTGATAATAATCCAGCGCATCCTGATAGGTTTTGGCGTCGGCGGCAGTTGCGACTATGTTATGTACGTAAAATTTGCCGCCATCTTTAACGTATTGGTCAAACTCGGCCGCCGTCATGTTGTATATATTGTAGCGCGCGTCCCTGCGGTCTTTCAGATAGAAAAGTGTTTTTTCCTGATCGCCGTATTTTATCGTCACTTTGTTGACTTCCGGCATGTTCCAAACGGCATCTTCCACGTTCCGTCGATCGTTTTCGGACATGCCGGACATCATATAGACTGCACCGCCGTCTTTGGCACTGTTGTTGATAAAGGTACTGCCTTTAACATTGATGCCATAAGTCTGGTTGGTATACTCGTTAACCATGCCGGCAATCGCGCCGCCGAAGCCGCTTGAGCGGTTGTTCTCAAACCGGCTGTTGCTGATGTTGTGTTCTCCGGCATAAAACGGTTCTTCCGGTTCCGGCAATACTTCAGTAGGTGCTACCTGCGTTTCTTCCGTCCAGAAAGCGATTGCGCCGCCGGCACCGTATTCGTCCCGTGTCTGATTATAGTTGCCGTCAAACACGCTGCCCTCAATATCAAGCCACTGGCTGGAGAAAATTGCGCCGCCGGCTGCCGCGTGATTGCCCTTGAAAGTGCTGTTGACAATATGGGTTACCGACAGATCGTCAGCCTTGAGACTTCCCGCCTGCGGAATAAACGGATTCTCAAGATAAAGTGCACCGCCTCGACCGACGTCACGTTTCTCCGGCATGGCTATTCTTGCCGGTTGCTGTTCATAAACGGTGTTGCCGGTAAACGTGCTGTCAACAATCTTGCCGATATAACCGCCGCCTGTCGAAGCGATCGCTCCGCCGCCATAATTGTTGACGTTGTTCTCGAAAATGCTGCCGGCAACCTGTTCTATCAAACCATAGTTTTCAAGGCTGTTCTCGTTGTTCTTAAAAACCGAACGAACGGTGCCTATCTCGCCATAGTTTCTAATGACTTCATAGTTGTTCGTAAACGTGCTTTCGATATTGCCGATTTGTCCCCGGTTGTAAATCAGGGAATATTCTCCGTCTACGTTTATCTTGATGTTGTCAATGGTCTCCCCGCGGCCGTTCTCTATCTCTTCCGTCCATTCCGTGATGTCTTTTGCCGCTGACGGAAACGTTAAAAATGTTCCCGCCAAAAGCGCAAATGAAAATATAGTCTTGGGTTTTAACATTCTAACCTTTTCCCTTTCTTTCAAAAAGCTGTTCTTCCCGTTCTGCCGAAGCAAAACGATCGTTTTAATTAAGCGTGTCCGCAATTTTGAAAAAGGAAACTAACTGCTTGATAAAAACGGAATTTTATTGTATTGTTAAGACAAAAGGTATACTATTATTCTGTATCAAAATAACGATCCTTTTTTTGATACGGCTTTCAGTTTCTCAAAAAATATTGCAATCCTCTGATATTTTGATAATTTTCGGGCATTTTCCGTTCCTGTCGGCATCTTTCCGCATATAAAAAATCGGCAAACGCCGGTTTTTCGCCTTTCTTAAAAATCTGTCAAAAAAAAGCCTGTTCCAGCACTTTCATCACGCCGCCTTCGTCATTACCGGGCGCAATGGCCGCGGCAATTTTTTTCAGGTCGGGATGAGCGTTGGCCATCGCATAAGAACAGGCGCTGTTTTCAAGCAGAGAAACGTCGTTCAGATAATCGCCGAAGGTCATCGTTTCTTCCCGGTCAATGCCGAGTTTTTCCTGAATAAAGGAAAGCGCGTTGCCTTTGCCGACGTTCAAATCCATAATATCCACCCAGTCGGGACCGGAAAGAACCACGTTCGCCCGGGCGGAAAAATGCCGCAAGGCAGGATAAGTCAGCGTTTCCGAAGCATTTTCGGCAAACACCGCCACCTTGCAAATGCCGTCGTCAAACGAGGCAGGCTCC
>OGHS01000447.1_pt1 | contig 19319 bp, 16 predicted proteins | sample 1571611 | NCBI WGS metagenome assembly OGHS01 (sample SAMEA2581944, study PRJEB24529) | metagenome | biome: Human gut stool | place: China | collected 2011 | reverse complement strand
ACGTGATTTTATCCATATTTCAGATATTTTGCGTGCCTTAGAGCTGATCTTAGGATATCAGGGGTCGGAGGAGATCTTTAACGTTGCAAACGGTGAGGAAGTGTCTATCCGGGAACTGGCTGAGATTTATGCCGCACAGCTTGGAGAAAAAACGGATATCGTGCGGTTCAACGGTGAGACGAAGGTCGGTGATCCGCAGAACTGGCGTGCAGATATCTCTCTTTTGAAAAAGATCGGATATGAGAAAAAAATGGATCTTACCGAAGGAATCCGTGATTATGTAAGCTGGGTAAAACAGCAGGCATAGAAAGGAAAATAGAATGGAAGAAACAAGATGTTTAGCACCGGTCATATTATTTACCTACAACCGGCCGGAGCATACAAAACGTACCATTCAGGCACTTGCAGCGAATGAACTGGCAGAAGAAACCGATCTGTACGTATTTTCTGATGCTGCAAAAAAAGATGCAGATAAAGGAAAAGTGCAGGAAATCCGTGATTATGTAAAGACTGTGCAGGGATTCCGTCACGTGGAACTGACTGCAAGGGAGCAGAACTATGGGCTTGCAAAAAACGTAATCGAAGGTGTGACTGCAATCGTAAATAAATATGGAAAAGTAATCGTGTTAGAGGATGATCTTGTCACAAACCGCTATTTCCTTTTGTTTATGAACGATGGATTAGACCGTTATGAACAGGAAAAGAAAGTGACAGGAATTACCGGATTTTCCCATTTCGGAGATACATTCTCCTATCCGTGTGAATCCTATTTTAATACATTATCAGGTACAAGCTGGTCATGGGGAACCTGGAGTGACCGCTGGAAATATTTTGATGCAGACTGTGATGACTGGACGGATATGGTTTCCGATAAAAAACTGCGGAAAGCATTTAATTATGACAACACCTATGATTTTTACAAGATCATGAAAATGCAGAAAACTGATACAAAAACCAATTCCTGGGCGATCCGCTGGTACTGGACGAATTTCAGAAAGCAGGGACTGATCTTATCCCCGACAAAGTCATTAGTCAGCAACGAGGGCTGGGATGGAACAGGAATCCACTGCGGCAATGAAAAAGGACCGGTATTCGACCACAGACTGACCACCGATCACAGAATTGTGGAATTTCCACAGGAGATCTGTGAAAAGCCCCAAATTCATAAGGCAATGAAAAAAGCACTGATCCATGAGTCACAGCCGAATCTGATCAAACGGATCTACCATGTGGTATTCCGGAAAAACTATATCGGACAGGCATAGAACATTTGAATGGCAGACAAAACAGGCTGTCTGGAAATGAGGATGAAATAAATATGAAGATACTTGCAATTTTTACCTGTTTTAACAGAAAAGAACTGACAAAGCGGGGCATGGTAACACTCTCAGAAAATAAAGACGTCACATTTGACTATGTGATCTTAGACGATAACAGTTCTGACGGAACGCGTGAGATGTTAAAGCAGATGCGCGATGACGGCGCATATCAGATCAACCTGATCGAGGGAGACGGAAGCAATTTCTGGAATGGCGGCATGCACAAGGCGATCGAATACATCAAAAATACACATATGGATTACGACTACTATATGCTGATGAATGATGATACAAAGTTCTTCCCGGGCATTTTTGACGAGATGGCACCGCATCTGAAAAAAGATGAGGTCACTGTCGGAGCCATCTGTGGAGAAAACGGTGGTTTAAGTTATGGTGGCATCAAATATACCAAAGGGATCAAGTATAAAAAATTAGGACCGGATGCACCGGATGTGAACTGTGACACGTTTAATGCAAACTGTGCGGTCATTCCGAGGGAGATTTTTGAAAAAGTCGGTATCGATCCGTTTTATCAGCACAGCATCGGCGATTTTGATTATGGTTTACAGATCAGCAGACTTGGATATAAGATCCATATTTATCCAAAGTTTGTGGGTGAGTGCAATGATAATACGCTGCAGAAAACCTGGCAGGACGAGACACTGCCGCGCATGGAGCGTATCCGCTTAAAGGAAAGCCGCAAGGGACTTCCGTTCCGTGACTGGTTCCACTTCCTGCATAAAAACTTCGGACTGGGAACGGCAATTGTACGTTCCATCACACCGTATGTCCGTATCATACTTGGAACAAAGACGAGATATTCCGGCGCATAGAATGGATATAAATACAGAATTTGACAGGATGGGAGGAAACAGAAAGTGAATGAACAGATAGAGGAGCAGGAACTGGAAGATTACCATACCATAGAAGTAGAAGATGAGCAGGAAGAAAAATTAGATTATCCGGATCTGAAAATAAAGATTGATAAAGATCAGTATTCTATTTATGAAATGAAACGTAAATATGACCGTGGGAAAATATGCATGGATCCTTCATTTCAGAGGAATTTTGTATGGAAAAATAAACAGATGTCAGAATTGATCGAGTCAGTTATTATCGGGATCCCTCTCCCGCTGATTTATCTTGCGGAAAGTCAGAGGGGGGATCTGGTGGTTGTTGATGGTAGACAGCGTTTGACAACATTTATAAAATTTTTGAATGACGAGTTCCGGTTAAATGGATTGAGGATATTAAAAGATATCAATGGATGCTGTTTCAGTGATCTGGAAAAGGAGAAACGTTATTCAAAATATGCGACTAGTATAGAAGATTTTCAGTTGGTGGTACAGGTTATTAAATATCCTACACCGGATAAGGTACGATTTGATATCTTTGACAGGGTAAATAGAGGTGGTACACCTTTAAATAAGCAGGAAATGCGTAATGCACTCTATCAGGGGCAGTCAACACAGATGCTGAAGGAGCTTTCAGAGGGGGAAGCATTCTTAGCAGCAACCGGAGGTTCTATATCACCAAAGCATATGAAAGATCGTTATATTATTTTGCGTGCACTTTGTTTTGATCTGTATCAGAAACGGAAACTTACTGATGCAGATGGGAAAATTGTAGAATATCGAAGTGATATTGAGGATTTTTTAGGGACTGGAATGGAATTTTTAAATCGCATGCCTTCAGAGGAACTTCGCGGATTAAAAGAGGAATTTGAAAGGACAATGTGGCATATTTATCATATTATCGGGGATAATGCATTTCGTATCCCTACTGAATATGAGAGAAGAAGACCTATCAGTATGACATTATTTGAAGCATTATATTATCTCTTCCAGCCGTTTGTGCAAATAAAGGAAGAAGATATTACAAAATTGCAGGAGAGTGTGAAAGAATTGCTGAAGGATCCGGTGTTTTTAGAAAGCCTGCAATTTTCGGTGGACAGCAAAAATCACGTGGATATCAGATTCCATAAAGTTATGGAAAAGTATCAGGAGAAGTTTAATGATAAGTAAATTATTGGTAAATCAGTTTAAGTGTATTGATTCTGTGGAGTTGGAACTGGCTGCATTGAATTTGCTGACAGGGCCAAATTCAACAGGAAAATCAACATTGATACAGGCGCTGCTTCTTTTGGCACAATGTATAAGACGTGGCGAAATGAGACATGGGGAAAGTCTGTTAAATGGGGAGTTTGCAAAGCTTGGTACGGCACAGGATGTCCGTAATATCTACACAAACCAGAAAAAGTGTGTGATTTCTTTTGAAATGGAACATGGACAGTTTGTGAGTGGGGAAATGGTATTTGAGGAAAATGATGAAGAAGATTCGATAAAACTTACAAATGCTCAATTATTCAAAAATGTTGATATTATATATTTGAATCATGACAGAGTTGGGGTAAAAGATATTTATGATAAAAATCTTGAGAATGTAAGTAGGATTGGAACTGCAGGAGAATATGCATTTGATTATCTGAGCCGTAACAGATTAGAGCCATTACCAGAGCCGGATTTTTCTGCCGAAGTAACAAAAGTAGGAATGAATCTTGGAAATCAGGTGGATTACTGGCTGGACAAAATTATGGGATACCGTGTCTCTGCAGAAGGAATAGAAAGCACAAATTATGTGAGAGTTGTTTATCAGCAATCGCAGAGTAACCGGAAACTGCGCCCTTATCACATAGGAACAGGGGTAAGTTATGTGGCAAATGTAATTGTTGCTGCATTGTCATGCAAAAAGGGCAGTATTTTTATTGTGGAAAACCCGGAAATTCACCTTCATCCGGCTGCACAGTCAAAATTACTGGAGTTTTTTGTCTATTTATCGACTCGTGGATTACAGATTTTTGTGGAGACACACAGTGATCATATTTTTAATGGTGTCCGGAAACTGATTCATAAAGGTACCATGAAAAAAGAAGATACTGCGGTATATTTTATGAAAAAAAATGAGATGGAGTGTTCTGAGGCAGTGCGGATAGAGATTACAGGAGAGGGGAAAATTAAAAATCAGCAGAAGGGATTATTTGATCAGTTTGACGATGATCTTGATGAATTGCTGGATTTAAACACATATGAATGATATTATTTTAAATGAAAAATCTCTGAACGGACAATACAGCTCCATGGACGAGTTCTATCATTGTATACCGGAGTTTTTAGCGTGTGTGAGTTTTTTTATGAAAAATGAAACATGGAATTTATCACGAAAATCTGATTTATTTGACGCACAGATTACAAAAAATCAGCGTTTTTTTCAGATAAGAGGTGATCGTTCAGATGAAGCAAGAAAGTTAAAACAGATTCTTTGCAGGATGACAGATGATCCACCATATTGGGATGATGCTCCAAAACAGGCAGGAGAATATTATTTTAGAGAAAAATGTGTAACGGGAACTTCACTGGCAGAAGCGTTTGCAAGAACCGGATTTGTATTGTCTTTTCCAAAATCAGATTATACGGACTGCAATATTTTAATCAGATGTGGGGAGCAGATCAGGGATGTATCATCTTTGACTACAAACAAATATCGGAATGAAATGCTTTACCAAAAAGGTTATGTAGATATTTATACATATTTAAAAGAGCGTTTTCATGGAACCAGACTAAATTTTGAAAAAATGGATCAGGCATATGGATTTGATTCTTTTGAAAAATCTGAGATAGAAGAATGTATCAGGAATTTTGAACGATTTGCCAGACATAAGGATTGGGATGCAGTGTTATCGGATCGGTCACTGCATTACAAGGAATATCAGCCATCGAAGAAAAATAACTGGTTTAAGGGAACAGACTATGAAGATGTTACAATTGATAAATTTCGTTGCGGAAATCCAAAACGTTGTTTTGGATTTCGAAAAGAGGATGTGTTTTACGTTTTGCGAATGGAACGAGATCACAGTATCAGTAATTATGGATGAATGAGGATTTATATGGGAACAATCTGTTTTGTGATTTTAAATTATAAAACCTGGCGAGAGGCTGCCGCATGTGCGGAGTCAGTTCTCTCTACACAGCAGGGACAGGATATCCGCATTGTTCTGGTGGATAACGGTTCCGGCAATGGCAGTGAGGAGTCACTTCGGGAAGAATTTGCCGGGGAAAAAAGAGTGCACGTGATCGCAAGTGAAAAAAATCTTGGGTTTGCGCGTGGCAATAATCTGGGCATCCAGTACGCAAGATCTCATTTTGAGCCGGATTTTATCGTGGCAGCAAACAGTGATATCATCTTTGAGCAGAAAGATTATTGTGAGAAATTACGTGAGATTTATGCGGAAGAACGTTTTGACATTTTAGGCGGTGATATCGTGGATGCAAGCCGCAGCAGACATTTTAATCCGGTGGCGAAAAACAGGCAGTATACATTAAACTATATGCGAAAGCAGATTGCGGTTTCCTGGGCAAAATGTAAAATGTTCCAGATGATCAAATTATTGCATTTAAAGAAAGCCATTGCTGGTCATTATGGAGTTGTTTCCGATGAAGAGGGACGTGATGTCAAAGATGGAAGCAAGAATCTTACCACGCGCGAGGAGGATGGAAAATCTGTATCTGCGGACAGCCGTGTGAATGAACGAATGAGAGATGTCCTTCTGCATGGCTGCTGTCTGGTATTTTCAAAAGATTTTTTTGAGCAGATGGACGGATTTTATGACGGGACGTTTCTCTATGCAGAGGAGGAGATCCTCTATTATCTTGCAAAGAAAAAAGGCATGACGCTATTGTATGCACCAGAGGTCGGCTGCATGCACAAGGAGGCAGTGTCCACTAATTTTGTGATGCAGGATTTTTGTGATGCGAAGATTTTTTATTTCGGGAATATCACGAAATCCTATAGGGCATTTTTAAAGTTGATGAAAGAGTGACAGGGAATATGGACAGAGCAGATGTGACGGTGGTATGCTGTTATAATGATCCAAAACAGTACAGAAAGCTGACGGAGGATCTGGCAAGACAGCATTACAACTATACGCTGATAGGAATCGATAACTGCGGGAAGCAGTACAGCTCCTGTGCAAAAGCATTGAATGCGGCAACCGCACAGGTGAAAACAGAATATGTGATATATTCTCATCAGGATATAGAACTGCCGGATGCAGATATGCTGGAGAAGTTTGTAAATTATCTTTTGATGACGCAGAAGGAAGATATTCTTGGAGTGGCAGGTGCTGTGGAGGATAATGACAGACAGGCAAGAGAACATACCTGTGTGTTATCAAAAGTCCGTCATGGCAGGGAACAGGTAGTGGCAGGAGAAAGGGAGTACAGCGGCATGACTGGCTGTGAGACAGTGGATGAGTGTTTTTTTGGCGGTCATACGGAGTTCTTTTTGCAGCATCCGTTTGATGAGATAATTTGTGATAACTGGCATTTATATGGCGTGGAGCGCTGTATGTATACCCGTGCAAAAGGAAACAAAGTCTATGTATGTGATATCCAATTGATCCACACATCTACAGGAACGATTGGCAGGGAATATAATAAGGGATTTTACCGGGTGGCAAAGTGTTATGCCAAAGCTGATAAAAAAGAGGGAACAATGTCTTTGAAATGGCTTCGCACTGTGTGTGGAAGCAGCCGGACTGACCTTATGCACAGGTTATTGTTTTACTGGAAACGTGAGATATTGATACGATTGAACAGGTACTGAAAATGGGAAAAAAATCTCTTGCAAAAAATTCAATATTCAACATGGCATATAAGGGCTTTACGGCCCTTTTTCCACTGATAACGACTTCGTATGTATCGCATGTTCTGCTGCCGGCAGGCGTGGGACGTGTATCGTATGCAAATACGATCGCGGCATATTTTGTGCTGATCGCTTCTTTAGGCCTGCCAAGTTATGGTGTCAAGGCGATTGCGCAGAGCAATGTCGACAAGGAGCAGAGGAGCAGGACTTTTTTGGAATTGTTTCTTATCAATTTTGCTGCAACTGTTCTTTGCGCGATCGCATATTATTTATTTGTCAATTATTTTCCGCATTTTGCTGACCGCAAGCCGTTATTCAATGTTATGGGATTGATGCTTATCCTCAATATTTTTAACATTGACTGGTTTTATCAGGGAATGGAAGAATATGTCTATATTTCCGTGCGCAGTTTTATTGTAAAGATTGCATCGTTTGGACTGATGCTTTTTTTTGTAAAGGACGAGAGCGATTATCTGATCTATGCGCTGATCTTATGTATTGCAACGGCTGGAAATAACCTCTGGAATGCATGGAATTTAAGAAAATATATTTCTCTGGAGGGAATCTGCCACAGCAGACAGGGAAAAGTGGCAGATACAGGACTACATATAGGAAAACATATGCGTCCGGTCATGATACTTCTTGCATCATCGATTGCAACTGATATCTATACAATGCTTGATTCGGTGATGCTGGAATACTATTATGGGGAAACAAATGTAGGATATTATTCGAATGCTGTAAAGATTGTCAGAATGACGTATACGGTAGTGATTGCACTTGTAGCAGTTTTTTATCCAAGGATCAGCATGTGTTATAAACAGAAAGATTATAAGACGGGGAATGCGCTGATCAACAGAGGAACACAGATTTTGCTGCTTTTAGCACTGCCCTGTGCAGCAGGACTTTTAGCAACGGCTGAATATGTAGTGCCTCTTTTATTTGGCAGGGCATTTGATCCTGCAATCCCAACACTGAGAATTTTGAGTGTTCTGATATTGATTTTTTCAATCGCATATTTTCTGGGACATATCATCTTAACTGCGACTGGAATGGAAAAAATGATCCTGCGTGCTACGGTTACAGGGGCTGTGGTAAATGTATGTGCGAATTTTGCATTGATCCCCGTATTAAAACAGGATGGGGCGGCTATTGCATCTGTGTTATCGGAAGCAGTCGTTACGGTAATTTTGCTGGTGCATGCGAAAAAGTATTATATATTAAAATTCAGCAGACATTATATACTTACACTGACGGTCGCACTTTTAGCAATGTTAGCAGTGACTTTCGGATTGGAACAGCTGATTACGAACCGTGTATGGATGATTCTTTTTGTCATTGCAGCTGCAGGAGTGGTATACTTTGTAGTGTTGATCATATTACGCAATGAAATCGTGGAAGAACTTTGGAAAAAGGTGCGTGTTTATGCAAAACGCAGACAGGGGTGAGTCTTGTTTGTGACAGAATGGCATGATATACTTATAGCCAGAGTAATGGAGAGGTGCAGATATGAATTCAATTACAGGCATTATAATTGCTTTATTTGTGCTTAGCGCTGTGTTTTTTATATTGGGCAGCAGTTTTTGCTGTATATTTGGAACGGAAGAAACGACAGCATTTGAATATCTGTCCGGATTTGTAATATTTCTTACGGTTTTTGCATTAATAGAGATTCCAATTGAGCTATCGGGTATGGCATTTCATGTACTGGTATATGCAGAAACGGCAGTTTTTGTCATAATACTGACAGGATGTATTACATACCTTTTGAGGCAGAACAGAAAAAATAAAAAAATAATTTTTAGGTGACGATAATCCTGTTTGTACTGATTTTGCTGCAGATCTTTTATGGAATGAACAATGGAAGCCGGATCAATGGTTATGATACATCTTATTATAACGGACATGCAGCAAATGCTTTGTATACAGATACTATTTACCAGTATAATGCAAGAACAGGCGAATATATCGGGCAGGAAAACTATGTGCATGATTGTTATCCGATGCTGATCGCATTTTTAGCAAGGATATTTGGAATGCATCCGCTTGTGGCGAGCAGCCGGGTACTGGCATGTGTAGAGATTCTGACCGCCAGTCTGATCGTGTATGAAATCGCAAGACGTCTTTCTGACGGCAGAAGAGACATTGCAGACTGGACAGTTGGAATTTATGGATTTATGAGTATTTTATGCTATGAGTTTGAGGAAACATCAGCATTTTATCTGTGGCAGAGAACGGCAGAATCAAAGTCAATGCTGGCTAATCTGTATCTCCCAATGGTACTTTTGGCGATGGTACTTTTAGCAAAAAAAATAGAAAGCAAAAGAAACTGGCTGATACTCTGTCTGATCGCATTTGCAGGTGTATCAATGTCTATCAGCGGTATTTTTATTATCACGGTAATGGTAGGAGCGGGATTACTGTCCATCATATTTGTACAGAAAAAATGGCGGTATCTGTTCCGGGCATTTGTGTGCATGATACCGGGGATAGTAATGGCAATGATTCGGATTTTGTAATGAAAGAGGGATGAAATGCTCGAAGAATGGTTTAATCTAAGTTATTTTCATACAACTTTTCTGGGGTTCTGGTGGAATGTTCTCTATATTGTGCCATATCTGGGATGTTTATTTTATATTATCCAAAAAAAGGACGAGGTATTAAAACAGATATTTGTATGGCCGTTTTTTATTTCACTGGTTACCATTTTTAATCCGTTTATTATGGAATGGGTGTTGAAAAAACTGGGATGGAGAGACCGCTACAGCAGATTTTACTGGATTCTTCCGGTAATGTTTCTGTGTGCATTTATGGGAGCAAAGCTGATCGTAAGGCAGAAGAAAGGTGTTGAGAGAAATATTCTGGTTCTGTTTCTGCTGTGTTTTTTGTATCTGTGCAGTGGCAGGGCAACGGCAATCGAACTTGATGATAATGTTTATAAGATAGATCAGTCAGTCATTGAGGTGTCAGACATGATAGGGAGAAATAAAGATACCAAAAATCCGGTTGTGCTTTGTGATGCGGATCTGTATTACTGGCTGCGTCAGTATGATCCGTCAGTTGTGCTTGCAGTGTCAAATAAAGTAATGGATCTGTACCGGTTTCAGTCAGCTTCCGGAATAGATCCGGAAGAACAGTATAAAAACAATAAAAGGGCATTATCCATGTTTACCAGAGGAGTGGAAATCGATCCTGAGACAGCAAATAAGCTGTTAAAAAAGAATAAAGTACAATATTTTGTCCGGAATACAGAGTATTATTCGGATTATTATATGGATCTGCTTGATCTGGTCTATGTTGATAAGGTAGACGGGTACGAATTATATCGCTGTAATAACGATTAGGAGGCTCAGAAAATTGCTTATTGTTTTTAAATTGCTTGTACTTACAGGCATCTGGTATATTTTCCCCACAGCGGTGGGATTTGTGGTGGAAAAACAAAGTGGTGCCCAAAATATAGATTTTCTGCAGTGTTATCTGAAGGGAATCATAATATTATTTGGACTGTTTTATCTGATCGCACGGATTGTGCAAAAGTTATCTTTGTCCGTGCTGACAGAAATATGGTGCAAAGTTATGATACTTGTGATCATTTTGGCGCTGGCATTTATTTTTTGGAAAAGAAAAGAAATACGCTTGTCAGATATCATCAGGGAAGTGAAAAAACTGATACCAGGTATACTGGTTGTGATCATACTTACTGTATTTAGTGTGGGAGCAGTGACGGTCAGCCAGAAAGATAATACGGTAGAATCCGTGCTGACTATGTATACTTTTGATACGCTGTATCAGATCAATCCGATGACAGGAAAAGCACCGATGCTGCCGGTAGAAAAAGAATTGTTAGCACAGATGGCAGGATCTCCGTTAGATGCATATTATGTAGTCTGTTTGAAAATATGTAACCTGAATCCGGCTAAATTCATCCGGATGATCCTACCGTTTTTTATGTTTCCGATATATTATGCTGTCTATGTTCTCTGGGCAAGATTTTTATTCCCTGGGGAAAAAGCGGGGAAAAGATATATGTTTCTTGCGATGATATGGGTATTGTATGCAATTCCGCTGGCAGCAGACAAGGCATTTTATTTCAGTGTTTTTCAAAATGAATGGAATGGAGAACCGTTGTTTTTCCTGGCTCTGCTGCCGTGGTCGATATTACAGATTTTCGGAAAGGGAAAAGAGCTGCGCAGTCTGAAAAATTATGCATCTGTGCCGGTACTGATCTGTTATGTGGCATCGGCGCTGGCAGGACAACTGATGTATGAAAAAGGATTTTTTATGATAACATTTGCATGGGTGGCAGTTATAGTTATGACAGGTATTATGAGGTGGAAAAATGGAAGCAGCATTTGAAGCACTCAGAGAGCAGTTTCGAAATTTTGGTACAGATGGAATAAGTCTGGCACTGACAGGTTTTGCAGTTCTTTTTCTTGTAGCAGAGAAAGAACGACTTGACTGGCGTATCGGACGGCTGGTAAAATATGAAATTTTGTTTTTTCTGCTTCTTGGAAATCCGTTTGGTTACAATAATATAAGCAGTTTCTGGATGCAGGAAGATTATGCGAAAATATTTATGCTGCTCATGCCGGCTGTTGTAATAGCAGTTCTCGTAACAGAGCTGACTTCAGCAGTTAAAAACTTTTTCACAAAGGTATTATGTATAGCTGGGTGTGTGTGCCTTATAGTTGTCAGCATGTATTTTCGTTTTGGCGAGGTAAAAATACAACTGTTACAGAATACATATAAGGTTTCAGAAGATATTGTGGAACTTGATACCCTGCTGCGTAGTGAAAATCCTGCAATTACGAATATGATTGCGCCAAGGGAAGTATGTGCACAGATCCGTGAATTAAATGAGTCGGTGCAGCTTTTGTATGGGGAAGATCTGATCAGACAGATGATAGATGGAAAAGATGTCTCTGAAGACGAAGAAGAAAAAGAATTTTATGAGGCCTGTGCAACCATTGTGGCGGTTCCACGGGCGGTAGATCATCAGATTGATGTTGCTGAGCGCTATGGCAGCAACTGTATTGTACTACGGATTTCAGATGATGATAAACCTAAAATGGAGGAAGCAGGGTATACATGTTTTGGAAAGACAGACAGTTATGTCGTGTATTTGAAAGATTAAAAATGCGACTGGTATAACCAATATAGTACGCACAAACTTGAGATGCGCTTGAAAGCAGCGCAGGAATGGAGAATAATATGAAAAAAAGACATCAGGCAGGAAAAAAAATCGCTGCTTGGCTTATGGCATTGAGCCTTTGCGTGACAGCAGTTCCGGCAGAGCAGGTGGTATATGCAGCCAGTGAACAAAATGAAACAGAGATTACAGAACTAACACAGAATCCTGAGGTGACAGAGAGCACGGAGGCGATGGGAGACTCTGAAAACGCAGAGGGGAATGAAGCAGGAGATAGTGGCGAAGATCAGATTTCTGAGACAACGGAAAATACCGGAACAGAAGAAAATTCTGAGATGCCGGCAGATACGGAGAGTACAGAAATTCCTGAGACGACTGAAAATACAGAGAGTACGCAGGCAACAGAAGATTCAGAGATGACTGACGATACAGAAAGTACAGAGGCACTCATCGGGGATACCGAAGCGGCAGACACGGAGAAAGAAGAAAGTGAAGATATTCTAAAGAAAGACGGAAATGTGACTCCGGGAAGTACCTATGCGGCAGCAACATCGATTGGACTGAATACAACTTATAATGCAACTACGTCGAGTACATCACGTAGACACTGGTATAAATTTACCATGAGCAAAGCCGGTATGGTACAGTTGAAATTTGCACATGCGAATTTATCGAGCGCAAGCAACAGTACGGCCTGGAGGATTGATTTTATTGCCGATCAGGTTGGTGGGTTAGTCACTGTAACAAGCGGAATGCAGGATACACAGAACCAGACGGCGAAAATAGGTCTTGATGCCGGTACCTATTATGTACAGATTACCGGAACCGGAGTACTTACAGTCGGGTCTGCAGCTTACAGCTTCAGCGTACAGTATGAAGATACCTATTGTGAGACAGAACAAAATAATACGATTGCCACAGCAGATAATTATGACAGATTGGGTCAGACGATAACAGGAAGCATTTCCTCTGCATCGGATACCGATTATTATAAGATCACATCCACCACAAAAGGATATCTTTCATTTCAGTTACAGCACGATAAAGTAAGCGGCAGGCTTTCAACAGATATTTACAGTGTAGCAGTCTGCGATGCTGCTGGGAATACGTTGTATACAATGACAAGTAAGAAAGATGAGGAGAAAACCGAGTCGATTAATTTTGGACTTGACGCCGGAACCTATTATCTGAAAGTATCAGGAATCCAATATATGGATGCGTCAGGTTCACTGACAGTTCAGGGAGCAAATGGAGAGACGTACAAGCTGAAGGCATCCTGGACGAATGCAGACAACTGGGAGAGCGAGAGCAATGATGATATAAATACAGCAGACACAATGACATCAGGCAAGGCAGTTTACGGAAGTCTGTATGGTGTCAGTGATTCTGATTATTATGGTTTTCAGACAACAAAAGACGGATATATCGTGATCAATCTGCAGCATTCGAAAGTTACAGGACGGCAGAAAAAGGCTATTTATGCAGTTACAGTCTGTGATACTTCCGGCAATTCGATCTACGAAATGACCAGTAAAGCGGAAGATGAATCCACGGATTCCATCAAACTGGGACTGTCAGCAGGTAAATATTATATTAAAGTGGCAGGTCAGAATGCATATTACGGCGGAAACTATGTGATCAAAACTACCTTTAAGGCGTGCAGTACCTGGGAGCACGAGAGCAATGATACTTACGATACAGCAAATACGGCTGTTTCCGGCACAATATACAGCGGAGATATCCGTACTTACAGCGATGTAGATTATTTTAAAACATCACTTTCTGCAAATGGTTATATCAATGTGAAACTGACGCATCCGGTTGTGAGCGGACAGGAAACAACAAACATGTTTGTGCTCAGCGTGATCCGTAAAGTGGACAAAGACCAGTATACAGAAGTCTACACTACGAAGATCCGTGGCGGGGACACAAGCATTTCCACGCCGAACCTTGGATTGCCGAAAGGTGAGTATTACATTAAGATCGCAGGAACCGGAAATACGACGGGAACATTATTGAGCGGAACGAGTTATCCTGTAAACTATGATGTATGTATCAAAGCAAAGACAGCAAGTGACCGGGAAGTGGAGTCGAATGATTCTGCTGCCACTGCAAATACCGTAAAGAACGGAAAAACCTATTACGGAAGCACAAGCAGTTCCTCAGACAAAGATTACTATAAGATCAAAATGTCAAAAGCAGGATATCTGCAGATTAAGTTTGGACATAAAAACAGTCAGAGTACAGCAAGCTGTTATAATGTTGTTCTTTACAATAAGGATAACAGTGAAATTTATAAATTTACGAATACCGGGACAGAGACTTCTTATACATCCTGTAAATTAGGACTGGATGCGGGGGAATATTATGTATGCGTCAGTCAGGCTTCGACCCTTTATACCGGAGACTACACGATCTGCCTGACACAGAAAGCAGCTTCCGGCTGGGAGACAGAGAATAACGGTGACTGGGCATCCGCAGATAATATACAGGTAGGCAAAGCGGTAAAGGGTGTGATCACAGGCTATTCATCAGACGAAGACTATTATCGTTTTACACTTACAAAAGCACAGTATATCAATTTCAGTCTGGCACATGAAAAGATCAATGATGCGGGAAGATGCTGGTATGTAACACTTTATAATGCAAATGCTAAGAGAGGTTATCAGGATTATGACCATATCTATTCTTATGCAGGAAGTACTTATACAGAATCATCTGCAGTCAAATTAAGCAGGGGGACCTATTATCTGAAGGTGCAGCCGTATGCGAAAAATGCTGTAGATAAAGAATATACCCTCTGTGTAAATAAGATTGGAAATAAAAAGACAAGCGTAACTTCCGTAAAATCGACAGCATACAATAAACTGAAAGTTTCATGGAAAGTTGTGCCGGCTGCAGCTTCCTATCAGGTTTACCGCAGCACGAAAAAAGATGGAGATTACCAGAATATAAAAACCATCGACAGTGTGGGAACCAGTTCCTGGACGGATAGCAGTGTAAAAACCGGAAAAACATACTATTACAAGATCAAAGTAGTTGTTAAGACGCAGAATGGAAATCAGACTAGTGGATTTTCCAATGTAAAATCTGCAAAAGCTGTACCGGCAAAGACAACACTAAAAGCGAAAGCATCCAATGCAAAGAACGTAAAGCTGACCTGGTCAAAGGTAAAAGGCGCAAATGGCTATGAGATTTACCGCAGCAACAGCAAAGATGGAAAATACCAGAAAGTAAAAACTATATCCAAAGGCGGTACGACATCTTATAAAGATGGAAAACTGAAAAAATCGACGACTTACTATTATAAGATCCGTGCATATCGTAAAGTGGATAGAAAGAAAGTATATGGAAGTTATTCTTCCGTTGTTTCCGTAAAGACCAAAGCAAAATAAAAGTAAAAAGAGATACCCCGGTGGGATGATCATCATACATTCTGCCAGGGTATTTTTAAGATTTTATGAAAATTCTGGTAAGATATATTCAAAGGTTAGGTTTTATGATAAAATAATATAGATTATGCAAAGGTATGAATGTGAGGTACTTCATGAGGAAAAGGGAAAGATATAAACATTTGCTGAATTTATTTGCTAATTTTGTAATGCTTGTGGCTGAGACAGCAATGTTTGCATTTATATGGTATAAAATGTATGTGCCGGAATTGGAGGATAAGTTCTGGAATAGAGGAAACTGGGCAGTAATCGGAATGTATGCATTGGTATTGTTCTTTTTTATCCGTACATTTGGCGGATACCGGATCGGATACCTTAGAATTACAGATATTTGTTTGTCGCAGATCCTTGGAATTTTGTTTGCAAATATTATCGAGTATTTTCAGATTTGTATGATTGCAAATGATTATATGTCAGCATCACCGCTTCTGTTATTGACGACAGCTGAGATTGCAGTGACACTGCCTACCGTTTTTGTTGTAAGATATTTTTATGTCAGATTATATCCGCCAAGACGTATGATCGTAATATACGGGGAACATTCTCCGGAAGAACTGATTTCCAAGATTAATTCCAGAAAAGATAAGTACAATGTTTGTGCAACTGCCAGCGCCTATATGGGATATGAGGCATTGTATTCTAAAATATTAGAGTATGAAGCGGTAGTTTTATGTGATCTTCCGGCAAGTATCCGTAATAAAATTTTAAAGTTCTGTTATGATCAGAATAAAAGAACCTATATTACACCGAAGATATCGGATATTATTTTAAATGGAACGGAACGAATCCATTTGTTTGATACACCTCTTATGTTGTCAAGAAATCAGGGACTTACGATAGAGCAGAGATTTGTAAAGAGGACTATGGATATCGTGTTTGCACTGCTCGCGATTGTTATTTCATCGCCGTTTTTACTGGTCATTGCAGTTGCAATCAAACTGTATGATGGGGGACCGGTATTCTATAAGCAGGAGCGTCTGACGAGAGACCGCGAGACGTTTCAGATTATCAAGTTTCGCAGCATGAAAGTAGATTCGGAAAAACAGGGAGCACAGCTTGCCAAAAAAGATGATGACAGGATCACACCGGTTGGAAAAATAATTCGAAGAACGCATTTAGACGAGCTTCCTCAGATTTTTAATATTTTAAAGGGAGAAATGTCTTTTGTTGGTCCTAGACCGGAAAGACAGGAAATTGCTGAAAAATATGAAGAAATTGTTCCGGAATTTCGGTTCCGCCTGAAAGTAAAAGCCGGATTGACAGGGTATGCACAGGTATATGGAAAATATAATACAACACCATATGATAAATTAAAACTGGATCTGACTTATATACAGACATATTCAGCGTGGTTAGATGTGAAATTAATGCTTATGACATTTAAGATTATGTTTCAGAAAGAAAACACAGAAGGTGTAGATGAAAAGCAGACGACAGCGATCAAAAAGGAATCATAGAGATGGAACAGACAAGCGAAGTACAGATATCTGTTATTATGCCGGTTTATAATGCACGGGATTATGTGGAGCAGTGACGGAAAGTCGCGCAATAAATACAAGTCAGCTAAAATGCAGTGGAAAGTTTACCGTTTTATAGGAAAGAACCGGCTAAATGCATTGCGTTATATGGTACATTACACATTAAATAGTGTCAAAAAATATACAAGAGGGTAAGGAAAATGAAAAAAAGGATTTTAGCAGTAATCATGGCAGTCTGCGTGAGTATGACAGCACTGCCTGCAGATGTACGTGCAGCAGAAGACAGTGCAGTTCAGACAGAAAGCACGCAGAAAACATCACCGTCAGAGAAATCAGCCCAGACAGAAAACACTGGGAATGCAGCAGAAGAGCTGACTGGAACGGAGATGGCAGAGACAGAAGAAGCAGCTGAAACGGAAGAAACAGCAGAGACAGAAGAAACGACCGAGACGGTAACAATCGAAACAGAGACGATTGAGACAGAAGAGCCGGCAGAGACAGAAACCTCGGAAACAGAGAAACCGGCAGAGACAGAAACCTCGGAAACAGAGAAACCGGCAGAGACAGAAACAATCGAAACAGAAACTACGGAAACAGAGAGCACCGAGACGGAGACAGCTGAAACGGAGACAGAGGAGTCAACCGAAACGGAAACAACTGAAACAGAGACAGAAGAGCCGACCGAAACGGAGACTGCGGAGACAGAGACTGTCCAGGCAGCAGAACTTAACTACATGATGGTAGAGTCACCGTACGTTGAGACACCGGGAACGCAGAATGTGGTCTTAAGTCTTGGAACAGGCGATGAGCAGCTTTCGGATATCGTCTTAAATTATAAGAATCTGACCACCGGAAAAGCATATCAGACAAAAACTGCAGGAATAGAAGAGGATATGATCCGGTTTACCATGGATTTTTCAGAAAATGGACAGGCAGGAGAGTATCAGATCACTTCCGTGCAGTTTACACAGGAGAAAACAAAACAGGAAATCCTGCTATCAGACCTTGGCATGGATGTAAGATTTGGTGTCAATGAACAGGCAGAGACGAACCCGGATCAGGTACTTTATGATGAAGATGCCTATGCGGATGTGGATGCTGATGTTGTTACTATGAGCGCAGATGGAGAAGTTATTTCCGAAAACACTGTGGAAAATGTGCTGGAGCAGGGAATCTCAGATGCTGTCGCCAGTGTTGCAGATAACTTCTAAAAGGTGCGAACAGTAATGTGAAAGTCGTACTCGATCCGGGACATGATGGCACCCATGCAGGAGCATCCGGTTTTGGAGTACAGGAAGCGGATCTGACACTTAAGATCGCCACATATTGTAAAGAAGAATTATCTACCTATAATGGTATTACTGTTTATATGACAAGAGAGAGTGCAAGCTGTCCGGCAGGCGGCGGGGATAATATTGCATGTCTGGATGCCCGTGCAAACCTTGCAAAGAATGTGGGAGCAAATGTGTTAGTAAGTTTCCATTTAAATACTGCAAACGGAACAGCAAGAGGTGTGGAAGTTTATTATCCGAACAGCAACTATAATGCACAGGTAGGAAGCAATGGACAGGCACTTGCAAAGAAAATATGCGATAAATTGGCAGCACTTGGATTGAATTATCGTGGAACTTTGATTAGAAATGCATCTTATGATAAATATCCGGACGGCTCTGCCGCAGATTATTATGGTCTGATCCGCCGTTGTAAAAACAATGGTATTCCGGGACTGATCATCGAGCATGCATTTTTAGACAATGCAAATGACTACTATACATATTTAAGCTCTGATGATAAATTAAAGGCACTTGGTGTTGCAGATGCTACTGCGATCGCAGAATATTTCGGTCTGACAAAAGGTGCTCAGACAGTTACCTGTACCTATACGCAGTCAAGAGCGGATGGAAGTCTGAAAATCAAATGGAGCGGACTTGATAATGTTGATTATTATGAGATCTGGCGTGATACTAAAGATGCCTATGATTATGAAAAGATCGATGAAGTATCTGATGCGACATCTTTTATCGATGATACCGTAGAATTGGGAACAAGATATTACTATTTGGTTCGTCCGGTATTTAATGACGGAACTACGGGAGAATACTCCAAATCCATCTCTGGTGTGGCATTAGCAAAGACAAACTTTACGAAAATCGAGGCAAAGAGCGGAAAGAAGGTCGCTTTAACCTGGAAAAAAGTTTCACAGGCAGAAGGATATCTCATT
>OGHS01000441.1_pt1 | contig 19537 bp, 20 predicted proteins | sample 1571611 | NCBI WGS metagenome assembly OGHS01 (sample SAMEA2581944, study PRJEB24529) | metagenome | biome: Human gut stool | place: China | collected 2011 | reverse complement strand
GAGCAGTGGTCTCCAAAACCACGTGCCGAGGGTTCGAATCCTTCTGCCCCTGCCATTCAAATTCTACAACATAAAAAATGTTGTATTAAAAATCTCCCACCCTCAACCGAGAGTGGGAGATTTTTAATGTAAGACGATTAAACTAATCCATTTAATCATCTCCTCAGAAAGCTGCTTTATAATGTTTGAAAATTTGCGCATTGTCTGTTTAAGTTAATTTTATAATATTTTTTCAACAGGAAGCGGCATACTAATTTTGTGATAGGCTTTTGTATTCATTATACCATTTCAGCCAGCGTTGTCAAGTGTACATTCTACATTTTCTCACCTTATACTCAAAGACAAACGATGCCCCCTTATAAGCTATTATAGATGATGTAAGCTTGTCTTTTTATTCGCAAGTCATACCTTTAACTTTTGGAAGGCACATTTTTCATCGTGCTAAATTGATATAAAAATATAAAATTCCCATCTGAAGCCTATCAGATGGGAATTTTATATTATTACCTCTTACTTTTCAAATCCCTTTGGAGCTGCGATCTCGTAATCTCCGTCGGAGTTGATAGCTCTCATCATTGCAGCAATGAGGTCGGGCTGAGTTATCTCACGTGTGGAGCGGTTTATTACGCCAAAGCCCTTGTCGCCGTTCCAGCCGTTGTCCCAGTAAACGGGAATGCAGCCGTTGTCCTTGGCAGCCTTTACAACATATTCCATCCAGTAGCATCTGAAGCCGCCGAAGGTGTCGCTTACGTGCTCCTTGTTCTGAACGCCCATCTCGCCGATGATAACGGGATAGCCCTTGCTTACAAATGCGTCGTTCAGCTTCTTCATGGTGCTGTCAACGTAGTCCTCCTGACCCCAGTTGTCGTAATTTTCAACTGCGTATTTGCCCCACTGAGTCTTTGCTGTTGCCATGTTCTCGTCGATAGTAAAGTTATAGGGGTCATAGTAGTGAACGGATATCATAAGCCTATTGCCGTCTGCCTTGCAGCCGCTGTCGGTGGGAATAACAAAGCCGTAGTTGCCTGCAGTGTATTCAATGTTGGTGTTCCAGCCGGGAATAAGCAGCCAGCGCTTTTCGTTGTTGGAGCCTGTCTTTCTTACGGTGTCAACAAAGATCTGATTGTAGGCGTTGATATTCTCATAGCCGGTTGCATTGGGCTTTCCGTAGGTGTTGTCGGACTCCTCGTTCATGGACTCGAAAATAAGGTGCTGGTCATAATCCTTGAAGCGGTCAGCGATTTGTGCCCAGACCTTTTCGTACTTGTCCTTTATCTCGTCCTGGTTGTCGTCAACGCAGCGGAGCCAGCTCTTGTCAACGGTATAGTAGCCGTCGCCGTGAATGTTGATGATGGCGTAAAGGTCGTTGCCTACCACATAATCAACAACTTCCTGAACTCTGTCAAGCCATGCGCTGTCGATGGTATAATCGGGTGCAGCGCCGATCTTATCCAGATATGATACGGGGATACGGACTGTCTTGAAGCCCTGCTCCTTTACTGCCTTGATAAGGTCCTCGGATATTGTGGGATTGCCCCAGGTTGTTTCTGACGGAATACCTGCGTTTGATGCTTCCAGCTGATTTCCCAGATTCCAGCCCATGCCCATTTCCTTGGTGATGGTTGTCTGGTCAAGCTCAGTCCATGCAGACTGTACCTCTGCGGTATCTGCCTGAGACTGTGCATCTGAACCGTTTGTGTCAGAGCCGTTTGCGCAGCCTGTAAGACCCAGCATAAGTGCGGCGGTGAGCACACACAGTCCTCTGAGCAATTTGTTTTCCTTCATTGGTTTTATCCTCCTTAAAATCGTGTTTTTTGCAACAGTCATTGGATTTGGATTTGCAAAAAAACAGTTCCCATTAAATTTATTCAATTATAACAGATTTTATCGGATAAAACAAGAAGTATTATCTATAATAATGAAATCGTTTTCTTGTTGCTTTAGTACAAAAATTATCGTAATATAAGTGGATTATCACACAAATGGGACAAGCTGAAAGCTTATTTGCTTTTAACAAAGAAAAAGCGTACCAGAGCATAGAATAATATGAAAAGTGCAACGCAGATGTAAATTGAAGCGTTGGTCAGCAGGAGCAAAGCCTGTTCCATTGCGCCTCCGAAAAGCTCGTGGCGGAATTTTTCAAGGAGAAGTCCCGCTGCAACAACTGCTGCGGAAATTATAAGTCCTATCATCAGCTTTGTTAAATTTTCCTTTGCTTTCAGCTCCGGCATCTGCTTTGTTCCTATTCGCTGCCTGTTGATGATAAGGCATAAAACGGCTGCGAGTATGGGAGAAAGTGCGAAAATAATCATATTTATAATGCTCCTTTGTATATTATTTTCCGTCAGGCAATTTTTATTAGAAATTGCCTGACGGATTTTTGACTTAGGTTGTGATTCTGCTAAATGTATTACATATTACGGTACCTTTGTTGACTACGTTTATAGATGACTGGCATCTGAGTGTGTATCCAACATAACCCTCGTTTGATTCATAATAAACATCATTCAGCGAAGTGCTTTTGGTTGTGCTTTCTTTCCAAATTAAAGCCGCAGCGTCGGATACGCCGTAAGTTACGGTGCGGCTGTTAACAGCAACATTTCCTGTTTCCCATGAAGCTGCTGCGGCAACAAGTTCGTTGTTCGGACCCAAATTATCGATCCAATATACAAAAGCCCATGCTTTGATATCATACTGGAATTTTGGGTCCCAGTTTTCCTTAACTGTTGCTGATACTACTGATGCTGTTACATACATATTTGATGTTTTGCCTGCTTTATTCTTGACTTCACCGATTTTTCTTACTGTGGAATTAACGTCCATTGTAAGAGTATCTTCGGAGATACCGCTTACAGGAATAAATTCTGCATTTGCGCCGATACCGTCTCTGATAGAGGCTGGAATGGAGTAATCAATGATACTGTTTTCGGTTGCCTCTTTTAAGGTGTCCATATTTACGGAATTCATAAGTCTGTTGGCTTGAAGCATAACGTATTGCTAATCGGATATGGCTTTCTCCGAATAAGCGTATATAGGTGTGCAGGTAACGGAAAGAGCTGTAACAACGGACATTGCTGAAGCAATAATTCTTTTAAAGCACTTATTCATAACATTCAATCCTTTCATTTTCAGCACTAAAGGCTGTTTTTACGTTCATAGAATTTGGCGGTCATATTTGCACTGAACGTGGTGCGGGACATAATCGGTAAGGCAATTATTTTTATGATTTTTAATATTTTTTGGAAATAGAATCTGTAACGTGTTCGCTTGAGCCGTTGCGGTTTACATAAGCAGATACGCTTAATGTGTATGTTTCACCTTTTGTAACGCTTGAAGATGACTTGTAAAAGTTTAAAACGTTTCCGCTTGAGGACAAATCAATCCATGACGACACAATATTTCCGTTGCTGTCGCTTAACGTTATTGTACAATCGGAGATGCTTTTTGTGTCTTTTTTTCCTATTATTGTTCCCGAGCAAATAGCCTTTCCTGATGAAAAAGACAATGTAATTTGCGTTCTGTTTGTATCACTGTAATATGGCTGAACAGGTGAGGCAAATATTCGTGCAGAAAAGCTAATTATAATGAGAAAAGATAACAATAACATGGGAATAAATTTACGGCTGTTTTTAATTATGATAAATATACCCTCCTTTTAAATTGCCTTACATTTATATAACGACAAATTTTTCTGTTTTACTGCAAAAAAACAAAAAGAATTTCAAAATTGAATGTTTTCAGCTATTTTAATAAATTCTGCCTGATTGATTTGTGCATCAATACTATATGCGTAGATGCCGTCAAACCAAATCAATGTGCTGTAGTCACTATCATCAGAACAATAGTAATAATATGTGATATGATTATTGGTAATTTCTGTATAGTCATGCTTTTCGTTATCAATAGTTATAGAGGAACCGTCAGCAAGCGAGTAGTTAAAATAAATATAGCCTGAGTCAGATTCATATGAAAGAAAAACAGAATTGCCCATGTAATGAGCTTCTCTTAATTCATATCCCTCAGGCACATAGCCGAGACGGATATTTTGGTTAAAATCAGTGTCGCTGCCTGCCGTGAAGCTGTAGCTGTCATGGGTAGAAAAAATGCTTCTGAATACATTCCCCACTGCGGCAGATACCTCGGGGCGAGTGAGCAGACAGCCGAAAAGTATTCCCATTGCCGCCGCTGCCGTGACCGCCAGTCGGCTGAACACTCTGCCTGCCGCAGATATGCGCTCCTTTCTGCCTGCTGTGTTTTTTATTTGTCTGAGCCGCCTGTGAAATTCGGCAGGATAGGTATGCTCATCTGCCGAAAGCATGGCGGCTGATACTTCATTTTCATATCGTGTTATAAGTGCGCTTTTCAGCAGTATATCAAATATCTCATTGTTTGCCGCTTTTCTCCGTTCCATACAGTTCCTCCAGTTTTGTCATTAAAAGCTTTTTTCCACGGTATATGCGTGAGTCGGCTGTTTTCACGGGAATTTTCATAAGCTTGGAAATGCTTAATGTATCGTATCCGTACACAAGCTTCAGCATAAGTATATCGCTGTAAATGCTGTCAAGTTCACCGACGGCGTTCAGCAGGGCGCTGTAGCCATCACTGCTTATTATGTGGCTCAGAACATCGGAGGATATATCGGGTATTGCTTCATCAAGCGGCTCCGTGTCATTTATGTGCTCAGACTTCAACATATCAAGAGCAGTGTTCCTTACTATAATAACGATAAAAGCGGCAGTTTTACTGCAATTCGGGTCAGAAATTTTTGAAATATTTTTCGCTATCTTCAGAAAGCTTTCCTGAACCGCTTCTTCGGCAAGGGCGGTGTTGTGCAGCACAGACATTGCCTTTGAAAACATCATATTGCCGTAGCTTCTGAAAATCTCGGCAAATTTTTCCTTATCGTCGGGTTCGTCTATAAGCGAGAGATAAAAGCCTAACATAAGCAAAACCTTTCTAAAAAAAGCTGCCGCACGGTTCATCGTGGGCAGCTTTCGGGAAGCTATGAAGTTTATCGTATGTCACCCGATTAAGCAATATTTCCACGCTGTCATTATTATTCTGAGACTTGCTGACTTTCCGTTCCGCTGTTATCTTCCGATGCAGATGTATCGCTTTCAGCCTGAGCGGTCTGTTCAGCTTTCTGCTCCTCAAGCTTATCGCTGAGCTTGCCCAGCTTATCCTTTACTTCCTCGATAGTATTAAAGATAGGATATTCGATGGAGAAATATGTGTAGCTCCATGTGCCGTCGTCAATGTCATACACCAGCTGACCGTTCTGCTCGGCAAGAGCGTCTGTTTCGTCAAAATAAACCTCGCCGTCGATTATCATTTTTGTGCCGCTCCACTCGCAGCTGAATTCGCAGGGCTTGGGAGCCTGCTTTACAAGCTTTTTGATGGTGGTATCAAGCTTTATAAAGCCCTTGTCAACGTCAAGTGTATTGGGCTGAACATACACGCACTTCTTGCCCGTGGATTTGTTCTGCACGTCAAGCACGTAGTATCTGAATGCGCCCGAGGGTGAAACTCCCTGCTCGATAAGCGTATCTACCGTTGTTACCCTGAAAACGTTCATTATCAGGAAGAATGCTATGCCGCCGAGTATGTACATCAGCAGGAATATGGTGCCGAAGATCGTTTTTGCTGTCTCGTTCATATGGCAGCAGAAGAAGCCGAAAAGCGTTACCACTGCGGCAGGCAGAAGCAGCGGCCAGTTGCCCCAGTCAAGCAATAGCAGCGGGAAGAACAGCAGCATATTCACCATTCCGAAAATACAGGTGAACACCGATTTTCTTGTGTACATGAACAGTAGGCATATGACCAGAGAAAATACCGAGCCGATTATAGCAAATTCCTTTCGGCTGACATATTCTATATCGTAGAAGAAAACATTGTAGTCAAAGCACGCCAGCACTATTGAATAGGCGATGCCCAGCAGGCTGACCGCCATTCTGAACCATTTATTTGTAACGACTGTCATGAATTTATTCATATGAAAACTCCAATCCTAAAGAATAAAATTACAGCTAATATAATTATACCAAAGCTGTCATAAAAGTCAACAAAAATTCCGTATCAATGCGGTTACAATAAAAAGACCCGAGTTTTCCTCGGGTCTTGGATATCTTATTGTTAGCTGTGTTATCTGAACTTTCTTACTACCTTCAGCACGAAGAACGCGATGCCGCCTACGGCTGCGATTATCAGCACGATGAACAGGATCGTTGTTATAACTCTTGTAAATCCGCTGGGGCCTGTATAAACGGAAGTGTCGATGTCGCCGATATTTGCAAGGGTCTTGCCGTAGTTATCGGTGATGTCGATATTATCCACGTAGCACACATTTCCTGTAAAGGTCTCGGTGATGGGAATGGAGATGCCCACCTTTGTGTTCTTGGAATCGGCGGGAACTATCATGGAAGCTGTTACCCATGTGCCGTTGCTGCTGGTGGCAAAGGGAGTGGATGACCACTGGTCGCCGTCGGCAAATATCTCAAATCTGTCGGTAGCCTTTGCGGCTTCCTTTGTGGCATGGATGTTGAAAGTAACGGTATAGCCGCCGAAGTTTGCAAGGCCGAAGTCGGCAGCGTCAAGGTAAAATCCGCCGTAGCGGTTGCTAAGGCTTCCCTTGAAATCCTCGCTCATAAGGAGCGATCTGCCCCAGATAACTTCCTTTTCGGATATCTCGGTCTTGAGGCCCGTATCGGAAGCATTTCCGAAGGTGTGGACATAATCCAGTGCCTTATCGGTATCAAAGGTTATTGTAGCGTCGGTTGACGAATTTGTTTTCTCAGTTTCAGCAAAAACGGCTGTACCCATTGTAAAAATGGAAGCAGCGGCGAGTATCAGTGATAAAAGTTTTTTCATATGCCTTGACCATCTTTCTCCGAATTATTTGCCATATGGATCTACTGCAATTTTTTCGTCCCCAGGGACGTACCCACTTGCATAAATAAGTTACAATATTATTAGTTTAATATAAAATCAGCGCTTTGTCAATAGGATTTTTTGATAAAAATATCATTTCGTTTAAATTTTCTGCAATTACCTGCAAATAAGCTGCCCCCTTCGTTTAGGAAAGGGGCAGGCTGTGTTTTTCTTATTCTCCTGTGCTGAGTGAGAGGATAACATCGCCCACAAGGTTTGCGGGGAGAAGTTCATATCTTACAAAATTGAACTCAAAGCTGCCCTTGCCTCTTGTTATCTGCCTGAGCTGAGTGGTGAAGTTCTGCATCTCTCTTTCGGGGACTTCCGCCTCGATGATGGTCATACCCTTTTCATCGGAGGGGTGCATACCCAGAACTCTGCCTCTGCGCTTGTTAAGGTCGCCCATAACATCGCCTGTGTTTTCGTTGGGGATAACTGCTCGCAGGGTTCCGACAGGCTCCAGTATAGCGGGGTCTGCCTGCTTGATGCCCTCCTTGAATGCCAGAGCTGCGGCGGTCTTGAACGCCATTTCGGAGCTGTCAACAGGGTGGTAGGAGCCGTCAACGAGGATAGCCTTTACGCCTGTTACGGGGCATCCTGCCAGCACGCCCTTGCCCATGCAGTCCCTGAGGCCCTTTTCAACAGCGGGGAAGAAATTCTTGGGAACCGCTCCGCCGAATACCTTTTCTTCAAATACCAGCTCGTCGGAAAGGCAGGGTTCAAACTCGATCCATACGTGACCGTACTGACCGTGACCGCCCGACTGCTTCTTATGCTTGCCCTCTGCCTTGACCTTCTTGCGTATAGTTTCACGGTATGCTATCTTTGCGGGCGCAAGGGTAACTTCCGTGCCGAACTTGTTTTTGAGCTTTGCGCAGGCAACTTCAAGGTGCTGATCTCCCAGACCCTTGATAATGAACTCGCCTGTTTCCTTATCCTGACCAAAAGTAAGGGTGGGGTCTTCTTCCGTAAGGCGTGCGAATGCTGCGCTTATCTTGCTTTCATCGCCCTGTGTCTTGGGCTTAACAGCCATCTTGCAGCAGGGCTTGGGGAATACTATCTTGTCGTAGGACAGTATCTTTCCGCCGCAGAGGGTGTCGTTTGTTGCAGCGCTTATCTTTACGGCTGCGCAGATATCGCCTGCATTTGCGGAGTTTATCTCGGTCTGCTTCTTGCCGCAGAGGGAGTAGAGCTTGCCTATCTTTTCAGTCTCGCCGGTGGTGGCGTTCACATATTCGCTGTTAGCCTTGAATACGCCGCTCATTACACGGATAAAGGACATTTTGCCAACAAATGGGTCGGCAACTGTCTTGAACACGAATGCGCTTGCGGGAGCTGAATCATCGCAGCTTACCTCTTCCATATCGTCAGCTGTGTATGCTATAGCGGGAGGGCAGTCTGCGGGGGAGGGGAGCAGCAGGCATATTTCCTTGAGCAGCATATCTATGCAGCCCATGGTAACATCGGAGCAGCATACAACGGGGGTTATCATACCCTTGTTCATGCCGTCGTGGAGGCCCTTTACCAGCTCCTTCTGAGTAAATGCCTCGCCCTCGAAGAACTTCTCCATAAGAGCGTCATCGGTCTCGGCAACTGCCTCGGAGAATGCTGCAACAAGGCCGTCGAGACGGTAGTCTATCTTTTCGGATATCTCGGCTGTGGGCATATCTGTTTCGGAAACGTTGCCCTTATCGTCGTACTTATAGCACTTCATTTCGATAAGGTTTATGTAGGATACCACCTGTCTGTCCTTGATAACAGGTACGATAACGGGGCACACTGTGGGGCCGAAAACTGTTTTCAGGTCAGTGAGCACGTTGTAGAAGTTTGCATCGGGGTCATCTACCTTGGTGATAACGAACATAGATGCCTTGTTCATCTTCTGTGCTGCGGCATATGCCTTTTCAGTGCCTACCTTTACGCCCGACTTGCCCGAAACGGTTATCATAACGGTGTCGGAAGCTCTTACGGCTTCAAGCATATCGCCCTCAAAATCGAAAAGGCCGGGAGCGTCAAGAAGATTGAGCTTCAGACCGTTGTATTCAAATGAAGCTATGGAAGCGCCCAGCGATGCCTTGCGCTTTATCTCTTCGGGGTCATAGTCGCATACTGTTGTGCCTTCGGCAGTCTTTCCAAGACGGTCGGAAGCGCCTGCTTTATATATCAGGGCTTCTGCAAGAGTGGTCTTGCCCGAGCCGCTGTGTCCTGCGATGGCGATGTTTCTTATATCTGCTGCGTGATAGTCTTTCATGACGATGCTCCTTTTCTTCGTATATTTATAATATTTTGTTGGAAATCCACAATTAGAAATCGCAACTATAGGGATATTATATATCATTTGCCAATATATTGCAATACTTTTACGGCAAATTATATATAAATTTTAAATTTGAGATATGCTCTTTGTTGATGTTGCACAACAAATGGCGCCGAGACTGACCTTTGTGTGCGGTATATATCCGCACTTCAAAGCTTTAAAATGTCATTATGGTAGGTCACGGAACTTTTTTCCTTGACTTTTATTGCCGTCAATGTTATAATATTGAATGGTATATTTTTTTATGTCATCTAATAATGACCTTGATGTGCGGCTATACCGTATCAGGGCTTTTCAATGAAAGGAAGAATTTACAATGTCCAGAGTTTACAACTTCTCGGCAGGTCCCGCAATGCTGCCCGAAAAGGTACTCAGCACAGCTGCTGCTGAAATGCTTGATTACAACGGAACAGGCGAATCCGTTATGGAGATGTCCCACCGTTCAAAGGAGTATCAGGCAATAATCGACGAGACTGAGGCTCTCCTCAGAGAGATCATGTCCATTCCCGATAACTACAAGGTGCTTTTCCTTCAGGGCGGCGCTTCCACACAGTTTGCAATGATCCCCCTCAACCTTATGAACAAGTCCGGCAAGGCTGATTTCGTTCTTACAGGTCAGTGGGCTACAAAGGCATTCCAGGAAGCTTCCCGTTACGGCGACTGCAAGGCTGTTGCTTCCTCCAAGGATAAGACCTTCTCTTATATCCCCGAGATCGACAAGAACGAGTGCAGAGCAGACGCTGACTATTTCCACATCTGCTTCAACAACACCATTTACGGTACAAAGTGGGCTGAGATCCCCGATGTAAGCGTTCCTCTGGTAGCTGATATGTCTTCCTGCATTCTTTCCGAACCTGTTGACGTAAGCAAGTTCGCTATGATCTACGCAGGCGCACAGAAGAATATGGGCCCTGCCGGTCTTACCGTTGTTATTATCCGTGAGGATCTTATCGGCAATGCAAAGGATATCACTCCTACAATGCTCAACTACAAGACCCACGCTGACAATGGTTCTATGTACAACACACCTCCTACATACTCCATCTATATCCTTGGTCTGGTGCTCAAGTGGGTAAAGGAGCAGGGCGGTCTTGAGGCTATGAAGGCTCTCAACGAGAAGAAGGCTGCTGTTATCTATGATTTCCTCGACAGCTCCAAGATGTTCAAGGCTACCGTTCACGGCAAGGATCGTTCTCTTATGAACATTCCTTTCGTTACAGGCAATGACGAGCTTGATGCAAAGTTCGTTGCAGAGGCTAAGAAGGCCGGCTTTATCAACCTGAAGGGTCACAGAACCGTCGGCGGCATGAGAGCTTCCGTTTACAACGCAATGCCTATGGAGGGCTGCGTAAAGCTGGTTGAATTCATGAAGAAGTTTGAAGAAGAAAATTCCTGATCGGAGGTTCTTTTACCATGTACGATATTCTTACACTCAATAAGATCGCCAAGTGCGGCACAGACGCATTTGACAAGGCAAAATATACAGTTGCCGATGCTGTGGAAAATCCCGACGCTATCATGGTACGTTCCGCAGCTATGCACGATATGCAGTTCGGCAATAAGCTCCTTGCTATCGCAAGAGCAGGCGCAGGCGTAAACAACATTCCCGTTGACCGCTGCGCAGAAGAGGGCATCGTTGTTTTCAACACTCCCGGTGCCAATGCAAACGCTGTTAAGGAGCTTGTTATCGCAGGTCTCCTCCTTTCCTCCAGAAAGGTAACTGACGCTATTGACTGGGTTTCCACCCTCAAGGGTCAGGAAGATATCGGCAAGAAGGTAGAAAAGGGCAAGTCCAACTTCGCAGGTCCCGAGATCAGCGGAAAGACTCTGGGCGTTATCGGTCTGGGTGCTATCGGCGTTCTGGTCGCAAATGCCGCAATGAGCCTTGGCATGAAGGTAATCGGCTACGATCCTTTCCTCTCCGTAAAGGCTGCGCTTTCCCTTAAGCCCGGCGTAAAGACCGTTACCGATGTTAACGACCTCTATGCTGCTTCCGACTATATCACTATCCACGTTCCTTACAATGCTGATACCAAGGGCACTATCTGTGAAAAGTCCATCGCTGTTATGAAGGACGGCGTAAGAATACTCAACTTCGCAAGAGGCGAGCTGGCTGATACCGCTGCTGTTCTGGCTGCTGTTGAAAGCGGCAAGATCGCTTGCTACATCACTGACTTCCCCTCCGATGAGCTTATCGGCGTAAAGAACGTTGTCTGCGTTCCTCACCTGGGCGCTTCCACTCCCGAGTCCGAGGACAACTGCGCAGTTATGGCTGCTTCCGAGCTTATCGACTACATCGAGAACGGAAACATCAGAAATTCCGTAAACTTCCCCAATGCAGAGATGAATGCCGCAGGCACAAAGATCTGCGTTCTGCATAAGAATGTTCCCGCTGTTATTTCCGAGATCACAACTATCCTCGGAAAGGCTTCCATCAACATCGACAACATGATAAATGCTTCCAAGAAGGATTACGCATACACACTCATTGACGCAGCAGGCAACATCAGCGAGGACATCGCTGCAAAGCTTTCCGCTGCAGAGAACGTAATCAAAGTAAGAGTTATCAAGTAACTCTTACTTTGGAATAAAACTTCGTTGTTATCACGAAAGGGGTAAAAAAATGGCAAATTACAATTTCAGCCAGGAAGACGCAAACGCAAACAAGGGTATGGGTATCCTTATGTCGGTTTTCCCATTTCTGTTCTTCCTTCCTCTGGTAGTTGAGAGCCAGAAAAATTCCGAATATCTCAAGTTCCGTGCAAATCAGTCGCTGATTATTTTCGGCTGCTCTGTTGCCTGCTCGATCCTTAATTACATACCCATTATAAAGTATATCTCGGGTATCATCAGTCTTGTTGTATTTGTTTTTGCTATCATTAACCTTGTTAATGCGTGCCAGGCAAGCGATAAGCCCCTGCCCCTTATCGGCGACATCAAAATTCTTTGATAAAACCCTATAAGATCAAAAGCCGTCTCGTTTGAGGCGGCTTTTTCATAGCATATAAAAATACTCATTGTATATATCTGATTAAATATATACAATGAGTATTTATTCGCTTACTTCTTTCTCATCATTTCAGCTTTGAGCTGTCTGGGGAGGAACATCTTTACGCCCTCCATGGTCTTTTCGTTGGGAGTGAAGATAAGGCGGACATTTCCTGCGCTCTGGTGCCTGAAATCGGCGTAATATGCGCCCTCGTTTGTGCCGTCGGTAACAAGGACGGTAGTTACCTTGTCGGCTGCCTCGGGAGCTTCCTCCAGTTTGCCGAAGGCGGTGAAGTCACCTATCTTTGTGCTGAGCAGACGCTTTCTCTTGCGCTTGCCTGTTATCTTGTCGATATCAAGGTCGCCGTTGGTGAGGATATATTCATACTCGGTGTCGATGCCTGTCATAAGATAATATCCGCCGTAAAACACCAGACCCACCAGCAGCAGGCTCAGCGGGAAAATAATTATAAGGAAAAGAAAGGCTGCCACAAGAGCGGTAAGCACGCCTATGAGTATTTTCTTGGCTGTTTCGGAGCCGCCTGACTTTTTTGCCACAAGCTGCTCGGAATAAAAATCGTTGTTCATTCTGATGATCCTTTCGTGTAATGAAATTCCCCTATTTAAATAATTATATCACACAATCACCAAGGTTGCAAGGATAAAATACAGTTTTTTTGTTTACAGTGTGTTGACGCAGGCGGTTTTATGCTGTCAAATTGTCTTGCAAAGAGGAGGGATATGTGCTAAAATACAGGTAAAGTAAAAATAAGGCACGGGTCAGCCCGTGAGAGGTGCAAAATGATATCTCAGATAAACGAAACTTTGAAAATTGCTGTTGAAAACGGCGACGTATCAGGCGCAAATGTGCTTGTGCTGCATAACGGCAGGGAGGTGTATTGCCAGTACGGTATGAGGGACATTGAAAACAGCCTGCCTGTTGAGCGTGATACTATCTTCCGACTGTATTCCCAGACAAAGCCAATAACTGCCGCAGCGGTGGTGCTGCTGGCTTCCGAGGGGAAGATAGACATGGGAGCGTGGCTGTCGGACTATATGCCCGAATTTGCCTGCTCATATGTGAATATCAACGGCGAAAGGCGTGGGGCGAAAAATCACATCACAGTCCGTGACCTGCTGAACATGACCTCGGGTATCCCATACCCTGACGGAGCCACTGAGGGCGGCAGACAAAGCGGAACGGTGTTCCGGACAGTAGAGCAGCGGCTGCGCTCCGACTCGCCTGTGACTACCCGGGAGTTTGCGGAGATGATGTCCCACGTTGACCTTTGCTTTGAGCCGGGGGAGCGGTTCATGTACGGCGCTTCCGCCGATATTCTGGGTGCGCTTGTGGAAAGGGTCAGCGGAATGTCATTCCGTGATTTCCTGAAAAAGCGCTTTTTCGAGCCGCTGGGCATGAATGACACGGATTTTTATGTGCCTGCGGAAAAATCCTCACGTCTTGCAAAGGTGTATGACTATTCGGAAAACGGTCTGTATGAGATGAAAACAAATCATCTTGGTCTTGCGTATGAGAGGGATAACATCCCTGCGTTCCAGTCAGGCGGAGCGGGACTTTGCTCCACCCTTGATGATTATGCCAAGTTTGCCCAAATGCTTATGAACGGCGGAGAATATAACGGTACCCGCATAATGCCGCAGGCGGCGGTGAGATTCCTCACTCATGGAGGTCTGGCACCTCACCGGAAGCATCAGCTGGCAGAGGGCTGGGGCTGGATGACAGGCTATACATACGGTAATCTTATGCGTGTATGCGACGACGAGAGCATGACATCGCTTTTTTCAACCAAGGGAGAATACGGCTGGGACGGCTGGCTCGGCACGTTCTTTTCAAATGAGCCTGCCCATGGCATCACGCTGCTTTTCGGCACACAGCAGGCAGGCGTGGGCAGATCGGGCGTACTGGTGAGAAAGATAAAAAATATTGTAATGAGCAGTCTTGCTTAAAGGAGAAGCTATGATAATTGAGAATTTTAAGATAAAAGCAGAGGGCTCGGGGGATAATGCCACCCTGCGCACATATATCGTTGACAGCTCGGAATATTTTGAGCACAGCAGGAGACCTATGGTGTTCATCTGCCCGGGCGGAGGATATGAATTTGTGTCCCACAAGGAGGGGGAGCCTCTGGCGCTCCAGTTCACTGCTATGGGCTATCATGCGGCGGTGCTTACATATTCGGTAAAGCCTGCGGTATATCCCACGCAGCTGCTGGAGATCGCTCAGGCGTGGAAGATAATCCGTGAAAATGCGGACAGGTGGAACGTTCTGACAGATAAGATCATCATTATGGGCGGCTCTGCGGGAGGTCATCTGGCGGCAAGCTACGGCATTTTCAGCGGCGAGGACTTTATATGCCGCTCTGTGGGGCTTACAGCACAGGAGCTTAGGCCTGCGGGAATGATACTGTGCTACCCTGTTATATCCTCGGGCGTGTATGCTCACCGTGGTTCCTTTGAGGCACTGCTGGGGGTACCATACGGCGAGAATAAGGCGATGCTTGAAAAAATGTCCCTTGAAAAGCAGGTGACGGAGAACACTCCCCCTGCCTTTATCTGGCACACCTTTACGGACAACGTGGTTTCCTCGGAAAATTCCATGCTTTTTGCCATGGCGCTGAAAGAAAAGGGCGTAAACTGCGAGCTGCACATTTTTCCCGACGGGGGACATGGGCTGGCGCTTGCCAATGAGTTCACCCAGGACAAGGGCGGATATGGCATTCAGCGTGAGTGTATTGTGTGGATAGAGCTTGTAAAAACATGGCTTGGAAATAAATTTGGTTTCGGTGAAAGTCTGTAAAAATATTTTTCGGCATTTTATATCCGCAGCGGGATCTCTGCTGCGGATATTACAAAAAAGTGCTGATTTTGATGTGCATAATATCTAACTGTATATGTGTAAAACAGCATATCTGTCGGCAAATGTCACAAACCGGAATTTTTTTTGAAAAACCCCTTGACTTTTTCTGCTGAATGTAGTAGAATAAACAAGTCGGTTGAGGACAGCGGTTCTCAAAAGACAAGCGGAAGCCCAACAATATCGGGCGAATGGGAGCATAGCTCAGCTGGGAGAGCATCTGCCTTACAAGCAGAGGGTCATAGGTTCGAGCCCTATTGTTCCCACCAAAATGATGCGGAATTGTTCGCAAAAACAATTCCGCACAATATTCGGCCTGGTAGTTCAGTTGGTTAGAACGCCGCCCTGTCACGGCGGAGGTCGTGGGTTCGAGTCCCATCCAGGTCGCCATTTTGCCTCTGTAGCTCAGTCGGTAGAGCAGGGGACTGAAAATCCCCGTGTCGATGGTTCGATTCCGTCCGGAGGCACCAAAAATGCGGATGTAGCTCATCTGGTAGAGCGCCACCTTGCCAAGGTGGAGGTAGCGGGTTCGAGCCCCGTCATCCGCTCCAAAAAGCACTTGTTTTAACAAGTGCTTTTATTTTTTGTTCAATGTTAAAAGGCTATTTGTCAATAGTTGGAAAATTACAATAAATTAGGGTTTAACAGACTTTCGGTCGAGCAACAAAGTAAAGCAAAAGCTAAACTTTCCGCCCTGAATATAAAGGTTTGGTCAACCTTTTCAAAGCTTGTTGGTGTGGGCAACAACCACAAATTCTTTATGCTATCTCAAATTTTGATAGTCAAACGGCAAGCCTTTAGGCGGTTTGAACATAGCGGCGAAAGCTTCTTAATTGCGACAGCAACAAAGAAAAAAGCACGCTACTAAACTGCTAATTTGCCACTTTTTTACTTTCTGCCACTCATTAGTCTTAACTTTTGTTTTCTGCTAAAGTCTTGATTAATCTAAAATTTAGGTTTATAAAACTAAAATCTGTGTAATAAAACAACTATTCACAAAACAGCAAAAAGGCTCAGCCGTTTTGGCTGAGCCTCAGTCTGTCGAAAAAACTCGAAATTCAGGATAACTGGATTTCGAGTTTTTGATTTTTGAATATTAAATTGTAATAATTCAGGAAACAAAAAGTAAAATTGAAGCTACCCTCTTTGCGTTTTCGTTCCATATTTTTGTGTATTGCGAATTTTTTCAAATTCATCGCAACGAATTTAAGCCTGACCCAATTTCTAACTGCTGTCAAGCCTCTGTATGGAGTATATCGCATTGCATGCTTTTCTTTTGCATCTGCAAATACTCGTTCTATCTTTTCTTTTCGCTCTTTGTACAATTCCTTGTACTTAGGAGTATGCCTTGCATCTTCTGCAAGTTCTATGTATTCGTTCCAAATGTGTCTGGTTACCGTCTTCTGGCAGGATTTTGATTTTGTGCATTTCTCCCTTGTATGGCAGTTTTTGCATATCATAGGATTGCTCTTGTACTCTCTGTAACCGTCACGATTTGTTGTTGAATATTTCAAAATCTGATATTCAGGACAGATTATGCAATCATAATATTCGTCATACACATACTTCCACCACTCGTGTCCGTCTTTCATCGTAATAGGTCTTTTGTATGCGGTCGTAAGTACTCTGCCGTCATCAAATATCTTCTTACATATATGCGGTGTTTTGTATGCGCTGTCTGCTACTATTGTTTCTACTTCGGGAAATCTTTCTGTTACCTCTTCATATACTTCATCAAATGCTACGCTGTCATGAACATTGCCCGGTGTTACTTCTACTCCTACTACATATCCGTTTCTGTCACAAGCTGTGTGTGCTTCATATGCAAACTGCTTTTTGTGCTCTCCCTTTACAAACAAGCCGCTTTCGGGGTCTGTTGTACTCTTTGTTACTATCTTATTTTTTACTTCTTGCTTGCGTCTTTTCAGCTTTTTCTTTGAGGTGTTGTCCCTTTTCTTTTTAGGCTTGTCATTATCGTCGTTATCATCTTCAAACGGCTTCTTGCCGTGTGCTTCTCTGTCTGCGTTGATTTCCTCAAGCAGCTCTTTGGCATATCTCTTTGCTGCTGTTGGCACTTCTTCTTTTATCTTTTTCTTGGTGTTTGCATTTGCTTTGATGTGCGTTCCGTCTATGAATACTGCTTCAGCATTAAGATATCCTGCTTCGGCTATTTCATCAAGTATCCAGTTGAAGATTTTATCTACTGTATCTGAATTGAAACGGTGTCGAAAATTGTAGCTCAATGTGGAAAAGTGCGGTGTTGTTTCATTTAGTGTGTAACCTAAAAACCAACGGTATGCCATATTCATTGATACTTCGGCAGCTACTTTTCTTAATGATGTTATTCCGTAAAGGTGCTGAATTAATACCATTTTGAAAAGTATTACAGGGTCTATGCTTGGTCTGCCGTTGTCGTTGCAGTACAATTCCTCAACAAACTCGTAAAGCTTATCAAAATTTACTGCATTGTCTATTTTTCTCAGCAAATGGTCTTGCGGTACTAAATTTTCTAAACATATGAATTCTACTTGTTCTCGATTTTTAGCTTTCTTTTCCAACATTTTCATCACCGCTTTTATTATACCACAAAAATAGCAAAAAGCCCAGCATATGCTGGACTTTTTCGACAAGCTGAGAGGCTCATAGTTTTTCTATGAGCCTCAATTACTTATATACAAAATTTATTTCCGGTAGAAGTGATAATTGTTTTATCGGAAAGGAAAAGATATGGAGTTCGAAAATATGACAGACAAACAATTTGATGTTCTTATGAACTCAATTATCCAAATAGTGAAGGATTCTGAAACTAAAGATGAAGCTGTTGAAAAGCTACAAAATTTAGTTAAAGGTAAAGAAAACTGATTACTTTCGCTAATCTGCTTAATTTAATATTATCAAATATATGAGTCAATCATTATATTTCTTATTTTAGAGATATAGTAATTGGCTCTTTTTTTATTTGGCAATCGTTTTAATTTTTTTGATTAGAACGGTTGCCTTTTTTTATTTACAAAAAATTGAAAGGAATGATTTTAAATGTATTTTACCGACACACCCGAACTCAGGAAGTTTGAAAGAGAGATGCGTCAGAAACCGAATTTTGACAGGCGCAATGATGAGTGTGATGAAAATGAAATCTCACATTTCTCGGACAACAAAATGTCAATACAAACAGAAAAAAAGAAGGAGATTGATTTTATGACTATAAAAATCAGAAGTCCCACTAATGGTTATTCCTTGAATCAAAACTAAAAAATAGGAGATGTATAACTTGAACGAATATGAAAGACAGCGCAGAATCGCTGAAAGCACAAAGAAATTGTATCCGCCGGGTACAAGAATTGAGCTTATCAATATGAAGGACCCTTACGCACCTGTGACCTCAGGTACAAGAGGAACTGAAAAATTTGTTGATTCAATGGGAACGATATTCCCTGAATGGGATAACAATCGAACCATTGGTATCGTTCCCGGTGAGGACACATTCAGAAAGCTTACGCAGGAAGAAATCGAAGCAGAAAACCAATCTAAATCAGAAGTTGAAAATGTAACTCCTGATGAGGATAGCGGAATGACTATGGGAATGTGAGGTGAGTTTTAATCTATAAATCTTCGTTGGAATGAAGATTTATGGCAATCAAATTTTTTGATATGTTTGCAGGCATCGGCGGTTTCCGTTCAGGACTTGAAGCCATAGGCGGTTTTGAGTGCGTCGGATACTGCGAAATCGACAAGTATGCAAAGCAGGCATATGAAGCAATGTATGACACGGGAGGTGAACTTTACTTTGATGACGCAAGAAAAATCGTACCCGAACAGTTACCCGAGTTCGACCTTATTACCGGCGGATTGCCTTGCCAAAGCTTCTCAATCGCGGAGCAAGAAAAAGATTTGACGATACAAGAGGAACGCTGCTTTTTGAGATTGCTCGAATTACTGCCGTTAAAAAACCTAAGTATCTCTACCTCGAAAATGTTCCCGGTCTGCTTAACCATGACTCAGGCAAAACATTTCAAACAATCCTCCGTACATTGGATGAGTTGGGGTATGATGTGTGCTGGCAGGTACTTAACAGCAAAAATTTCGGTGTACCCCAGTCAAGAAATCGAGTGTTCATTATCGGATATCTTAGAGGACAATGTGCCGGAGAAGTATTATCTTTCACGCAAACAAGCGGAAAAACTCTTATACAAAGAAAAGCCAACACAAGGTGAGCGAATCTACTCATCTGAAGGGCTAAGTTGTACACTGACAAGCGGTTCGGGCGGATTCGGCGGTCATTCGGGACTTTATCTCATTGAAGATACTGAAAACTTCGGCTTGCCGATAAAATCTAAAACCAAAGACGGTTTTCAGATGGCATATCCCGGCGACAGCATTGATACAGCCTTTTCGGGACAAAACTCAAGGCGTGGCAGAGTCGGCAATCA
>OGHS01000433.1_pt1 | contig 19745 bp, 19 predicted proteins | sample 1571611 | NCBI WGS metagenome assembly OGHS01 (sample SAMEA2581944, study PRJEB24529) | metagenome | biome: Human gut stool | place: China | collected 2011 | reverse complement strand
GCCGGCTCGGCTTACGGTATGGATCGGCTGGTGATGCTGCTCTTGGACGAGCCGATCATCCGCGACGTGATTTTGTTCCCCTTGAACGGCAAGGCACAGGATCTGATGATGCAGGCGCCGAATTTCGTTACCGAGCAGCAGATGAAAGAACTGCACATCAAAACCGATTTGGAAGAGAAAAAATAATTTTCCGGACGGAGACGAAGGCGGCTGCGGCCGCCTTTGTTTTTTTGTATTCGGAACGGTGAAAAGGCAGGCGGAAAAAGGGCAGGGAGAAAAGAAAGAGAAAGTGAGGGAGGAAAGGGTTGGGAGAAAGGAAAGAGAAAATGAGAGGGGAAAACTTAGGCAGATGTGTCGGCGGATGTGAAAGAGAAAAAAGGCGGAGAAGAGAGGAACGGGAGAAGGAGCGAAAAATGCAGCAGGAAGAAAAACGCTCAACTAAAAAGTGTTGACTTTTTATGAAGGTTGTGGTATAAATTATTCCCATAATGGGATGAGTATTTTTAAAAGCTCCGGCGGTGTGCCGGAGCTTTTTCTTTTTTCCGTTATAAAGCACAAAGACCGCCGCAGGTTGCGGCGGTCTTAGGATCAGAAAATTCTCGGCCGGGCCGGGTTTTTTTGTTTTAAAATCTGAAGAAGAAAGTTTTTTGAGGAGATGATAAATGAGTACCGAAACCAGAAAAATTTTGGAACAAATTTTTACCGGACAAATGCCGGTTAAAAGGAACAATCCGAAACCGGGGCAAAGCCCGTTTTATTATGTCGCTTTTCAATCCGATGACAACAATGAAGAGCCGATTGCCGCGGATGGGGCGGGCAACAGCGGTTTAGGCGAAAGTTCGGGAGACCGGACTTTTCTGCCGGCGGAAGCTGTGCGCGGATTTCTTCCCGCCGTTCCGTCGTTGACCGAACCAATGCCGGCAGGCGGCGCGCCGTTTGTCGCCGAACCGTATTTTTTGCAGGAAACAGGGCAGGATGAACGGGAAAAGGAACGTAAAGCTGCCGATGCGGCGTTGAAGGCGCTTTTAATAGGGGAAGAAGGCAATGTTCCCCATATGTACTTGGATACTGTCGGGGATGTTACTTATTGTGTCGGTCACAGGTCTGCATCGCCGGAAGAAGCAGCAAGGTGTCCGTGGTATAAAGAGGTAAGCGGCAGCGTGGAACGGGACAGGACGAATTTGGCTGACCGGGACAGGGTTTTTCAGACGCATCGGTATGTTCAAACGCTGCCGTACGGGCAAAATTACGGGGCTGATACTTTTGCAAAAAAAAGTGATCTGCGGCTGCCGCCGGATTACTGTCTCGATTTGCTGGAGCGGGATTTGGCGGAACGTCGGCGGAATCTGCAAAAAACTTTTCCCAATTATGACAAAATGAGTCCGTATCTGCAAAACAGTCTGCTGGAGGTGAACTTTAACATCGGCAACATATCGCCTGAAAAATGGCCGGGGTTGTACAAAGCGGCGCGGGAAAAAGACGTGGAAAGTTTTTGTAAAAATCTGCACCGCAAAACCACGGACAGCAAAGGCAAGCCGATTGCCAACATGCCGAAACGAAACGCCTGGAATCTGGAAAATTGTTTAAAAGGCCGTTTTTCCGATTAAACAGATGACAAGTTGATTATATTTGTTTACTATTATGTGCTATTATTACTTGTTTTGTCAGTTAAGGAGAAAATTTAATGCAAATGACAGGAGCGGCGGCAGCGCTTTTCTTGCTGATTTTGTCGGGTGCGGCGGAAGCGGGAGAGGCGGTTTCCGCGACGGGAAAAAAATTTGTTGACGAGAGGTTTTATCAGATTTTGGAACCGTTTTCGAAGATTTCATGGCTGACGATTTTGCGGCCGGAAAAGATTGTGCAGGACAGTCAAGCCGGAGCAGTCTACGAGTGGACGGATTGTCGCCTGCTGGAAAATCGGATCGGTTACGTGAAGCTTGAATGCGATAATCCTTACAGAAAAAATAAAGGGGGAAGACGAGATATATTGGAATATACGATAGAAAGAGAAGGTTATGAAGAAGGAACGCAGATGGTGAGACATGATTGGGTAGGATCAGTGAGTTATTATACCATAAAAGATCCGGATTACGGCAAGGAAGAGGAACCGGCGGCAAAAGCGGACGGAGGAAACGGGAAAAGTGATATTCTGATTATCTGAAAGGCGTTTGCCTGTTTTCAGGTGACAGAGAGCTATAAAAGCTTTGCAAAACCGGGTCGGCATTTATGGTTTGACGAATGTCGTCGTGACGGTTGATCCATGAAAGGGTTTTTTCTGCCAGTTGTTTTTGAGGTTTTTCGGCGGCCCGTTTCAGATGCCAGCCGGCGTGATCATACAGGAAACGACAAAAATGGAGGGAGAGGGAAGGCAGCAGCTTTTTCTCTTTCAGGTAATCGTAAACCATGTCAAAAGCTTCAACAATGTCAAGCAGTTGCGTGGTTGCGGCGGAAACATGGGTGATTGAGGCCGCGTTATCGGTGCGGTAACAGTAAAGCGGGCGGTTAAGCAGGCAAATTTTTCCGGCGGATGTGATGGTTTTTATATGAAAGATTACGTCTTCAAAAACGAATCCTTCCGGAAATTCGATTTTGCGCTTGCGGATAAATCCGCGGCGGTAAAGTTTGCACCAGACGGCAACCCGGCTGAATATTTTTCCGCTGATTTGCTGATAGGTAAAGGCGTCGTTTTCGTTTTTTCCGTAATGTGCGGCGGGCAGGTTGGCGGTTTTAACGCCGTTGTCGGTGTACGGAGAGTAGCCGAAAAGGCAAATGTCCGCATCGTGGCGGGTAATTTGCCGGTATAATGACGACAAAGTTTCGGGGTGCAGCAAGTCGTCGCTGTCAACAAACAGAACATATTGTCCTTTGGCTTTTTTTAATCCGGCATTGCGGGCGGCGGAAAGGCCGCGGTTGTTCTGACAAATAAGGCGAATGCGCCGGTCTTTTGCGGCGTAACGGCTGAGAATTTCGTTACAGCCGTCGGTCGAGCCGTCGTTGACGCAGATGATTTCAAACGGTAAAAACGTTTGTTTGATCAGACTGTCCAAACATTGCGGGAGATATTTTTCCACGTTGTAAACCGGAACGATAACCGAAATCAGCGGTCGGAAAAACATTTGCATCCGGGAACGGAGAGAAATGGAAAAGCGAAAGCCGCAAAACGTGATTTTCCGGCCTTTTGGGGTATATTCAAGTGAGAAAAGTCTGATCATGACAATGCCGCATTAAAACGTTCGTTTTTTTGCGGCACGCCTTAGTGTCTGCTTTGTCCGGGCAAAATAAGGAATTGACTTTATTTTTCTTTTTGCCTAGCATGTAGAAAATTAACCAACGTTTATGTTAAAAAAATAACAGCCTTGCGGTTAAACAAACGGCGGAAAAATGTTGCGGAGAAAATAATTTCTTTAATTGTAAAAAAATGTTGTTGACATTTGTATGAAAATGCAATAGAACTGTCCCAGTTTCTGATGATTGCCCCATCGTCTAACGGCAGGACAGCGCACTCTGACTGCGTTAATCGTGGTTCGAATCCATGTGGGGCAGCCAAGCATAAAAAAGCACCCTTCAATGGGTGTTTTTTTATGCTTGATGTTATGGCTCTTGGATTTGAACCACGAGAAAAGTGGTTCGGCTACAAGCGAAAGGCCGGCATCAGCCGGCCGGTGCGCGAAGCGTATGAGCGTAGTGGAATGAGCCTTTGCATGCAAAGGTCGAAGACAATCCATGTGGAGCAGCCAATTTGTACAGGCTTGCGATTTTTGATCGCAAGCCTTTGTTTTTTCTTGTGTTTTACGGTTCGAATTGATGGATTTCCAGGAGATTTTAAATTCTCCGTTTTTCGCCGTAACTGTTGCCGGATAACGGTTCGGAGTTGGTGCCGTTAAGCCGAGGAAGGTTTGTGCGAAACGGCAGAAATCGGATGGAAAATTTTTCCCGGTTGATATTTTTAAAAAAAATGATATTATAAAATAGTAATATTTAAAAATTTTGCTTATGATTAAAACAATTATTGAAATCATCGTATTGATGGTTTGTGTCGCAGCACTTGGTGCTATGGTATATTGCCTGATAGGTTCCGTAAAGTTTTACAAGGAAGAAAAGCGTAAAAGAATAGAATCAGAAAGGGTTTTACGTTCGTGGGGACATGAACCGTCGTATGTTGTAAAGAAAAGAGAGAGGCGGGAAAAAATAAAAAGATTTTTTTCGCCGGTTTTCTTTATGAAGAAAAGACCTTCCGTTTAAGGGGGTCTTTTTTTATGCTTTAAACATTTGCATAAGCTGATGGTTTGCCGGTACGAGGCTTGAATGCGGGGGACGGGAGGAAAAACGGCAAGTGTTGTTTGCGTCGGCGGAGAGGAACTTGTGATGTCGACTTCGGTTGTACAGCGTATCGTTTGTTTTTTGATATTTCAGATGATTTTTGCGATCGCGGAAAGGTTTATTTAAAAGCGGGAAAAAGTGGTTACTTGGTTGGTTGAACAAATGTTGAAGGAGATTCTCATGAAAACAGGAAAAAACGTTTTGACGCTCGTTTTGGCTGCCGTCGGCGGTTTGGGCTGTGAATGTGCGTCCGCGTCCGAATTTTCGCAAACGATGACATTGAAAACGGATGCCGTTTTGTCGGTAAACGTTGGCCGACGTATGTTTAACCCATCACAAGGAGTATTTAAAATGTCTCAAAACAATACAACGGAATCAGCCGGTGCTTGGGAAGCGACCAAAGAAGGCACGGCCAAAGCTTGGGACAAGACCAAGGAAGTGAGCGGCAACGCCTGGGATGCAACCAAGGAAGGAACTGCCAAGGCAGGGAATGCGGTTGCTGAGAAGTCCGGCGATGCCTGGGAAGCGACTAAGGAAGGCACGGCCAAAGCCTGGGACAAGACCAAGGAAGTGAGCGGCGATGCCTGGGATGCAACCAAGGAAGGAACCGCCAAGGCGTGGGACAAGACCAAGGAAGCAGTTTCGGGAACAGCCGACTGACGGATTGCCCGGTTGTCTGTGCAATAAAACAAAACTCCGCGTTTGCGGAGTTTTGTATTTTTACGCTTTAAACGTCTGCATAAGCAGGCAGACGTCAGGCACATCAGCCCGGTTGCAGAGCTTCGGAGCCGGGCGTTTGAGCTTTAAAGCGGTTGAGGCCGCCGGCGTCGGCCGGCGGGAGTTTATTTTAACTTGATCTGAGTTGTCGTGCAGTTGTCGTTGGAAACAGTGCCCATGAAAGCATTCATGTGAACCTGACATTTTTCGATGGTCAGGCCGTTGTTGCCGTCCGACGAAATGCCGGTAACAAAAGGGCCGGCGTTGGTGCAGGCGGCCAGCAGGGAGACCAGTACGGCCGTAAAGATTTTTTTCATTTTTACCTCTTTATGTAGTTAAACGGCTACATTATAGAGTAATAATATGTAATATAAACACTTAAATCTTTTTTTTCCCATTTTTTTTGCAGAGGCAGTTGTTTGCAAAATGGCGGTAATGACCGGTTATGCCGCGCCGGGATAAACTCTGCGTTTGTCCTTTGCCGGAAGTTTGCGGAAGCTGTCGGCGCTGCGTTTGTTTTGCGTTTGCAAAATGCGGAAACCGGCAATGACGGTTAAAAGTCGAATTGCAGTCCGACGTTGATTTCCCACGGGAGGGTTACTTTGCCGCCGACCTGGGCGGCCGCTTCGACATATGCCGACCAGTCGTCTTTCAAAGCGGCATTGAGACCAAGGCCGAATTCGTAATGTACGGAGGACAGCTTTTCGGTGATTTTGTAATCCGCCACTTTGACCGCGATTTTTCCATCCCAGTCATAGACCAGATTGAAACGGCCGTACGCTTCGATCAGAGCATCGTTGTCGAGTTTGAAACCGCGGCCGGCGGCAACCCCCGCTTCGGTGCTCAGATAGTCGGCGTCGGAAGCGTTTATCAGTGTATTGAAACTGGTGCGGTAACGCAGGCCGTTGATCATCATGTAATCTGCTCCGACAGAAGGTTCTATGAACCAGCCTTCGGCGAAATCGAACCGGCGGCCGGCGAAAACAGAGGCCTGCCAGCTGTTGGTGTCGTATTTGCTGATGACACCGGTGCCGTCGGGCATGTGGCTGGTGATTTTCTGATCGTGCCAGAAATAGGAACCGACAATGTTGATGAAATATCGGTCGGCGGTGTTGAAAGCGGAATACAGTCCCAGACTGTAAGTGTTGCCGTTGCCTTTGCCGGAGCGGTCATATTTTTGCCGGGAGTCCGTATATCCGCCGTAAAATCCCAGACTGAGAATGTTGCCGCCGTTGCTCCAAACGTCCCGGTCATAACCGGTTTCCAAGCCGAAAACGTTAATACGGCTGCCGGTGTCGTCTTTGAATTTGAATTTGATGCGGCGGCCCAGGCTTTTGACCCATAATCCGTTTTTGGGAGAGGAAGAGCCGGGGGCGGTGCGGAGGTGGTTGTATACTGGACTGAGGTGAGTGTAGAAAAGCGAAGACAGGGAAGCAAACGTGTTTTTTGCGATCAGGGAAGTGTCTGTCAACTGTTCGGTGCGCACCAATACCCAGTTGCCGTTTTCTTCGCGGAGATTATAGTGAAAGGCGCCGATGTCAACGGCGTTGCCGACCAGGTAAAAACTGTCGTGCGCGCCGGCTGCCTCGTCTATGATTTTGAATTCGGAAGGCAGGCTGCTCTCCATGCTGTAGTCATGAATGACAAGGCCGAAACTGCCGTCTCCGTTCTCAATGTTGATATGGTCGGATTGGTTTTGGCTTAAGTTGCTGTTCAGATAAAAACGTCCCCGGCCGTTTAGATTTTTGATGTTCAGTGATGAAAAAGAAGAACCTCGGACGAAGTTGACGGTTGAGTTGTCGAGCGAGAGGTCAAAAATGGCATTGCTGCCGAGAATGTTCAGGGTTCCGCCGGAGAATTCGGTTTGTCCGCTCAAGTTGCCGCCGGCCTGTAAATAAACGATGCCGCCGTTTTGGATTTTGGTGTTGCGGGAAGTGCCGCCGGCATAAATCCATTGTATGCCTTTGTCGCGGATGACGGTGTCTTCGGCCGTGCCGCCGGATTCGATTCCCTGAAGGGCATAAGTGAAGATTTCTGTGTTTTTGGCGATGCCGCCGGCATGAATCCATTGAATGCCCTGTTGAAATACGGCCGTGCCGTCTGCGGTACCGTCGTTGTCGACGTTTTGCAAACCGTTGTAACCGATCAGTGTTCCGACGGCCCGGCCGCCGGCGGAAATTTGCTGCACACCGCCGTTCCAAACAGCGGTGCCGTCGGCCAGACCGCCGTTTTTAACGTCTTGCAGGCCTTGTTCCGTAATTTGCGTGTTGCGGGCGATGCCGCCGGCCGAGATCCATTGCATCCCTTGCAGGGTGACGGTTGTTCCGTCGGCCAGTCCGCCGTTTTCTATGTTCTGAAGGCCGCTGTTTTCAACGGTGTTTTTTTGTGCGGTGCCGCCGTCGTTGATTTGCTGAATGCCGTTTTGGCCGATGAATGTTTGTTCCGCAAGTCCGCCGTTTTCAATTTCCTGAAAGCCGCCGTTGACGATCCGCGTGTTTTGTGCGGTGCCGCCGTTATAGATCGTCTGAATGCCGTTGCCGCTGAGAACGGCGTTCAGAACTTTGCCGCCGCTTTCCACGTTTTGTCGTCCGCCGGAAACGGTACTGCCGGTTTCCATACCGTAAACATATTGGGTGCCGCCGCTGACGATGGTGTTGGCGGAAGACGCGTCGTCGTTGATTTCCATGGTGCCGCCGGTCAGCCTGGTGCCGTCGGCATGCCCGTTGCCGGCAATGATCAGCGTGGCGTCATCGGCGACGGAGGCGCCGTTTATCGAACCGAAGACGTCCAACAGGGCGGAACCGGAAGCAATGGTGTTTTCGGCTCGTCCGCCTTCGTTTATCTGCTGCGTGCCGTCTTTTATTACGGTGCCGGAAGCGACGCCGCCGCTGCGGATTTCCTGAATGCCGCCGTTGACGGTTGAATTTTTGTCCGTTCCGGAAATGTACTGGTGTCCGGAATTGAGAACCGTGCCGTCGGCGTTTGCCCCGGCTGAAACAAAGAAGCTGCCGCCGTTGACGGTTGTGTTCCAGGCGTAGCCGCCGGCGTTGATATCGATTGTTCCGTACGAATCGACGCTTGAAGAATAGGCCCGGCCGTTGATTTCCATTACGCCGTAATATTGGACGCCGGTATTGTAGGAAACGCCGCCTTTTAAAACTTCCTGTTTGCCGTAGGGGAAAATGTTGCTGTTGTGTGTTGTTCCCCCGTTCATAACCTGTTGAACGCCGGAAACGGTAAAGTTGTTTGCTTCGCCGAAGACCTTTTGGGTGACAATGGAATGGACGTCGCCGCCGTTGACGACGGTACCGGCCGGAATTTCGGCGGTAATGGCGCCGGCAGCGGCCGGCAGGACGGTGAAAAACAGCGTCAATGTATATTTTTTCATGACAGACCCCGATTTGCGACTGTTGTGCGGATATATGTCCAAAGATATAATTGCCGATGGGAAAAATTAAAGCCGTCGGCGGCCGGTTGTCTGATATGTTTGATTTTGCGGTTGCGTAATCGGAAATTTATGTTAGCCTGAAAACAATGACGTTTATTCTGTCGCTTATTTCTGAACGGAGAGCTTATGGCTGATTTTACGGTAATTGAATTATTGCTGCTGCAATTGTTTCTTATTTTTTTAAATGCGGTGTTTGCCTGTGCGGAGATCGCGGTCATTTCGGTAAACGAAAACAAGTTGAAAAAACTTTCCGAAGAGGGGAACAGAAAGGCAAAGCGCCTGCTGTCGCTGACGGTGCAGCCGGCGAAGTTTCTGGCTACCATTCAGGTCGGCATCACTTTGGCGGGGTTTCTCGGCAGCGCTTTTGCCGCCGACAATTTTTCGGATCGCATCGTCGACTGGCTGGTTGCTTCCGGCGTGACGATTTCTCCGGCCAAGCTCGACGTGATGGCGGTTATCGGAATTACGCTGGTTTTATCTTACGTGACGCTGATTTTAGGTGAGCTGGTGCCCAAAAGAATCGCAATGCAGAATGCGGAAAAGATCGGTTTGGCGATGTCGGGGCCGATTTATGCGGTGGCTAAGATGTTTGCCCCGCTGGTGTGGTTTCTGACGGTTTCGACCAACGCGGTGCTGAAGGTGCTGGGTATCAGTCAGGAAAGCCGGGACGAACGGGTGACCGAAGAGGAAATCCGAATCATGATTGACGCCGGCAGCAAGAGCGGCGTGATTGACGACATTGAGAAAAATCTGATTCATAACGTGTTTGAATTTGACGACAAGCTGGCGGAAGAGGTGATGACTCACCGTACCGAAGTGGCGTTTCTTGATGCCGACGACATGCCGGAAAAATGGGAACGGGAAATGATCAATACGCGTTATTCCGTTTATCCGGTTTTTCGCGGCAGCAGCGACAACGTGATCGGTTCGCTCAGCATCAAGGACTACTTCAAATTCAAAAACCGGGATAAAGAAGAAATTTTGAAACAGGCGTTGAAGCCGGTACAGTTTATACCCGAAACGCTGCATGTGGACGATTTGTTCAAGAGCATGCAGAAAAGCCGCAACCATTTTGCGGTGGTGGTTGACGAATACGGCGGCGTTGACGGCATCGTCACCATGAGTGACCTGTTGGAAGAACTGGTGGGCGATTTGGAAGACGACATGACCGCGCCGCCGAGTTGTCCGGATATTGAAAAGGTAAGCCGCAGCGTGTGGCGTATCAAAGGGGCGGCTTCCGTCGACGAAGTGAGCAAATGTCTGGGAGTTTTGCTGCCCGACGACGAATGCGACACTTTCGGCGGTTTTGTTTTGTCGCTGATGGGCAGTATTCCGGAAAACAAAACGAACGTGAAACTTGAATACGGAAACTTGAAGATCAAGGTTATCGGCGCCAAAGGTCACCGAATCGAAGATACGCTGGTACAGGTTGACGAGGGGAAAATGCCGGCAGAAAATTGAAACGCTGCAGAAAGAAAAAACTTGCCAAAAATTTTGTCATATGTTATATGCTGACATTACAGTTCATTATTTTAGCAACAATTAAAAATTTTTCAAAATGGCAACAAAAACATTTACCATTACGAATGCCAATGTGTCTAAGACCTTTGAATTTCGGATTAAGAAAGGCGAAATGCTGAGTTTTTCAAATCGGAGCATCAGCACCGACTTCAACGGTAAAAAGCAAAACAGTGTAAAAGGCATTTGGCGGACACCGACCGAAACCCTTGAGATTGTCAGCAAGATAGAGGGAAGCTGGCGTGTTCTCAACAAAAACGGCGATCGGCATTTCGTGCCGAAAAAGCCGGGCAAAGGTGAGGTGAAGGTTGTTCTCGTGTTTGAAGAAAAGGGAAATATCGGTTGACAAGCCGATAAGTGCGTAAAAAAGGAGTGCGGCGGTTGGTCGTATCTCCTTTTTTTTATGGTTTGAACGTCTGCGTCAGCGGGCGGATGAAGATACGCAGGTTGGCCGTAAGGCCGGCGAAGTTTTTGAAACTGGCATTTGAGGTTTGAAACGGTTGAGGCTGCTGACGTCAGCCGGCAAGTGTTTATGGTAAAACGACGTGAAAAGAGAGCGGAAAGCGGCGGCAGGGAGAAGGAGAGAGCCTTTGCCAAGGATATTCGGTGTTGCCGGCAAAAACGGAGTTGTGCCGTTGGCCGGTGACGGGACAAAAGAATAAAGGAAATGTTGTTTATGCATGGGAGAAGTTTGTGTTTGCCGTCCGGGACGGATAAAAAATAAGGCCGGCGAAAGACTGACGCGGACGGATGGCGATGTGCCTGTCCGGCGGAAGACCGGCGTGAGTGGGCGGCGGAAAGGCTGGGCAAAAGGCGGAGATGTTTGAAGATGACAAAAAAAGTCCATGCCATGGAGCATGGACTTTAAAAATAATCCGTTTTTGGATTTCAGAGGATAATATGAGGCACAAAATGACTCATATTATCCGTAATGCGTGAAGTCGTTTCCCGGATGCCGATGCCGGCCGGTTCGCCGCCGATAACCCAGCTGCCGATAACCGGATACCAGCCGTTATGGGCGGGAATTTCCACCAGCTGCTGATAGACATGGCCCTCTTTGCCGTATTCTCCGCCCGATTCCTCAAGCAGCAAGCCGTTGCGGACCAGTCTGATGTTGGCGCCTTCGCGGGAAAAAACGGGTTTCCGGCAATAGGAAGAGAGTTTTCCCGGTTCAAAAAACGCCGGCAGGATATAGGGACTGTGCGGAAACAGTTCATGGAGAATCGGCAGCATGGCCTTGTCGGACATGAGGGATTTCCACAACGGTTCCAGCCAGCACATTTCCGTCATGCAGGCGTCGGGGTTCTGTTCAAACATCGTTTCCCACGGAAACAATTTAAACATGCATGAGATCGGGTTTTCCGGCGAGGCATACAGCGTACCGTTGACGTGCATGATGTCTTCAATGTCGATTTCTCCGGTTACCAGCCCGGCCTCGATGGCGGTGGCAATCAGATACTTCAGCGTCATGTTGTCTTCTTCGAAATCGCTGACGGACGCGAAGAAGTACTGATCGCAGCGGTAGGCTTTGTGGATGTCTTTCCAGGAGGCGACCAGGCCCTCGTGGATGCCGTTGAACTGGTCGTTTGCGGGAAACACGTCTTCTTTCCACTGCCATTGGACGACGGCGGCCTCCAGGAGAGAAGTCGGCGTGTCCGCATTGAACTCCAGCATTTTCAGCTGACCGTCGACAAGGGCAAAGTCGAACCGTCCGTAAAGCGAAAGGTCGTCTTCTTCCCAGCTGCGGCGAATGAAGTTCCGCACTTTTTGCGGAATCCGCAAAAGGTCGAGCCGGCGGTCGTCGTACAGGCATTTTTCCACCGCCTGACAATACATGTCGTAGCATTCGGCGGTTGCTTTTTCGATTTGTTCCACTTCTGACATTGAGAGGGCGTAACAGGCGTCTTCCAGCCAGTAGTCCTTATGAAAGGTGAAACCCAGGTTTTCGACAATCCGTTGATAATTGTCGCGCGGTTTAATGCTTTTTCTTTCCATAAATTTGTTGTCAGTTTAGTGAATTATGCCCCGAACGAACGCGAAGAACCCGATTTGAAAGCTTTGCCGGTCGAACTTTTGGGACCCGTGCCGTACTTGCTGCCGGAAGAATTCGGTTTGGACGAAGGTTTGTAAAAAGACTGGCTGATGCCTTTGGGAGCGTCGATTTTCAGTCCGTTTGTGTTCGTCCAGGAATTGCTGCCCGGATAGTAGTAGTACATCGGCGGATTGCCTGCGGAGTTGGAAGTTACGGCCCAGCGGTTGAGCGCTGCGTTGTAGATCCAGAAATTTCCGTGTTCGTCGCGGCGTTCTTCTTTGTCTTTGGGATTCTGCGGCAGGGCGGTTCTGCTCGTGCATGAACTGAAAAGAGCAAGAATCGATACCCCGGTTGCGAGAAAGACTTTTTTCATCGTTTTCATAATAAAGCGTTTTTAATTTGACAAAAAAATTGTTTCATAGCCGGGAATGATGGAGTGTTTTTGTTAAAAAGTCAAGAAAATTGTCTGCTCTTAAAGACAAATATTGACAAAACGAAGGCGGCGTTTATAATTATCTTATCAGTAACAAAAGTGCAAAAGAGGTGTGTTATGGCAGAAGAGGAAAATCAACGGGAAGCGGACGAAGAACGGATGATCCGGCTGTCGGCTCCGGCCGTTTTGGACGATGAAGCGCTGAAAGCGGTGATGACGGAAGACATTGCGAGCAATCGACCCGAGTATATGGCCGAAGTGGCGGAAAGACACGGGCTTGACCTTGAACGGGATGCCGCCGCCGTAAGGGACACGGTTTATGAAGAGCAGCTGGGGGTGATTGTCGAAACCTGTATTGCCAACGCTCTGGATGAGAATACGATCGATTCCTACGCGCTTTTGCAGAGAGCCTGTTATTTCAGCCCCGAAGACATTGCCTATATGAACGCGGCGGAAGGCGAAAACCTGTCCGCGAACATTGCCAAATACATTGAGGAGCGTTTGAGCGGGGTGAAGGTGTTGACGCCGGTGATCCGCTTTACCAACGCGGTCAACGAAGCGATTTTGTATTCGACCGGCGACTATCCCAATTTTACCTCTTACAAAGCTAACCAGCTGAAGGAAAAGTTTGACGACAGCGGTCTGAAGCTGACGGATGAGGAAAGAGGCAAACTGCATTTTATCGCGTCCAGAATGTATCGAAAGCTGGGTGCGCAAGCGAGCCCGCTTTCCGATAATCATGCCGGCGTGCAGGAAGCCGAATGTCTGCGCAAGGTGTTGATGCTCAGCCGCGATTACAAACTCATTTCCTATTGTCAGAACCGTTTGCCGGAAAAGAAAGACGAACAGAACATTGTCCGGGCGTATAAACATGCGCTGACCAAAAAGCAGAGCAGGGGCGATATGTACAAGATCAATGCCGAACTGGCCGGGCTGTATCTGATCCGTGCGAGGGCAATCGGCTTTATGACGAAAAATTCGCGCAAGGAGATTGCCGCCGGCAAAGCCGTCAAGTATCTGTTGGGCGCTTACCGCTATGCCGATAGGGAAGACCGGCTGCCGGTGTTAAAGCGGATTGCCGATATTCAAATGGTGCAGGGAAACATCGAAGGATGGATAAGTACCAAAGAAGTGATTGCGATGAAATTTTTGAAAGGCGAGGAACGTTGTCTGGTTCTTAATTCCATTGGCGACAAAACCGGCGAAATCGGCTTTTACCGGAAAGCGCTTGAAGAATGCGACAAAGCCCGGATGCCGTCTTCGTCCAAAATTCATGTGCGGGAAGTGACATATGAAAAAATAGCCCTGAAAGCAACGGACGAAACGGTTCGCAAAGAGGCGGAGCAGCAGCTGGCGGAGGCAAGGCGGCAAAAACAGCAGGCCTATCGGCAGTTGCTGAGCGGCGGAAAAGGGAAAGTCTGACGGCGGGTGTTTTGCGGCCGGAAGTTTGGTATATGATAAAAGCCCCGTTTGACGGGGCTTTTGACGTGAATGCGGGCAGGCGTTTTATTTGTCTTTGCCGCAGCCGCAATGTCCGGAATCTTTTTCGCCGCAGTCTTTGCCGCACTGACAGTTGTCGCCGCATTGGCAGTCTTCGCACTGGCAGTTCGGATTGTTGCATTTTCCCATTTTTTTCTCCTCTGAATATATAAAGGTTGCTTGATCAATATAGTCTGCCGTTTGTGCGCTGTCAACGATTTACCATTGTTCAAGGGCGTCAAAAATGTGTCTGAGTTCGCGGGAGTCCTCTTCGCCGATGCCGGTGATGTAGAAGATTTCCCCGCGGGCGGGGTTGATGATGCAAAACTGTCCGCAGAGGTCTGTAAATCCGCGGTCGGCGGCGGTTTCTCCCGTTTCCGGCACTTCGGTACGGCGCGGGAGAAAGGCGTATTCTTTGGCGAAAACGGGATTTTGTTCGATTTGTTCAACCGCCGGCAGAAAAGAAGAAGGGTAAACCGGTTGCATATCGGTAAAATAAACGACAAACTTTTGATTTTCGTTGTAGAAATTGCCGTATAAAAGCGAATTTTGCAAATATGCGACGACGGGCGGGGGCAGGGGAATCGTCTGCGCGGTTGAACCGGGCACCGCTTTGCCGGCGGGCGGAGTTTCTTTCGGACGGCCGAACAACAGGCCGCCGGCCGCGAACGCGGCAACAAGAAGGAAAATGAAAAAGATTTTTGACTTTTTGCCGTTCATGACGTTTTCTCCCGGTTAGCATTTTATTATTGGCGGAGAAAGATTAAAGAATAATAAATTTTGCCGGCTTATGAACTGCCGTTGACCGTTCCGCTTTTCGGCCGTTCGTTCCGGGCGCGGCGCAAGTCTTCCGGTTGGGACGGTTTTCGACGTTTGTATGTTGACGCCGGCGTTTGAACCGAAAAAAAGCACTGCCGAAGCAGTGCTTTTTTGCCGAAGCGGAACCGGTCAGAACAATACCTTTGCGCTGAGGCCGAGGGTGTAGCTGTAATCGACGTAGTCGTTGTAGTTGCCGCCCAGATAGTAGTCGCCGAAAATGCCGACGGCGATGTTTTCTTTGACAAAGTAGTTGGCTTCCGCCTGTGCCCACCAGGTGTTGGTGTTGGTGCCGTCCAGAGTGAAGTCGTAACGGATACCCGCATCTACCGAATATTTGCCGCCGGTCTTGTGGAAACCGTTGAACCAGGAATATTCCATCGGGCGGTCAGCATAATCGATCCGGCTGTCGGCCGTAAACGAGGTGTAAGGCATCCAGCCGTTTTGCAGGTCATAGCCCAATTTGACGTTGGCGCTGATTTCCTTGTACCATCTTTCGTCGTTGCCGCGATGACCGTACCAGCTTTTCGGGTCAAAGGTGTAGTAGGAAGCGCCGACCTGAGCCAGCCAGTTGCCGTGCTGCATGTTGTATTTGGCGCCGATCGCATAGTCGAAGTTGTGATCGTTGTTGTATTCCTGATTGGTAAGGCCTTCAAAATCGAACTGGTTGCCGATTTCCGCAACAACGGAGAAATTGTCGGTAACACCATAAGTGATTTCTTCGGATGCGCGGAAATCCTCTCCGGCGCCGGCGTTGTGTTTCAGCGAGGTGCGCTCATACTGCAGGGAAGTGTTTGACAATACCTTTCCCGCGCCCGGCAGGTACATCGGGGCAGTAATGTCTTCCGCGTTGGCAGCACCGGCAAACATAACGGCGGCCGTTGCCAAAAGAATAGTTCTATAGTTCATGTGAAGTCTCCTTGGTTATTAAAACTTTTGTGAATAAAAAATATCACAAAAGTACTGTATCAGATAATTCGGAGATTTCAACAAATAAAAGTTTTCCGTTCGCATTTTGTGAGCACATGAAATGTTATGAAGCCGCCGCGGTTTCGTGAAAAGCGCGGTTTTGTCTGTTTTTCATGAAACGCAGCAAAGTCATGCGGTCGACTTTCAGTTGTCTGGCAATTTGCGCCTTGGGGACGTTTTTTTCGAGCATGGTATTGATGCGTCCCTCAAGCCCGGTAAGTTTCAGCTTTTTGTTGCGGCGTCCGGCAGGGCGGCCGAGTTTTTTGCCTTCTGATTTGATCCTGGTCAGCGCTTCTTTTGTTCGCTGTGAAATCAGGTTGCGCTCTATTTCCGCCGAAAGGCCGAAGGCAAAGGCCAGCACCTTGGACTGAATGTCGCTGCCCAGCCGGTAATTGTCTTTTATGGTCCAGACCTGGGCTTCCGCGCTCAGGCAATAGTGAAGGATGGTCATTACCTGCAGCATGTTGCGTCCGAGACGCGATATTTCGGAAGCTATTAAAATATCGTTTTTGGTGAGCTTCTTCAGCAATTTCCCGAGTTTGCGCTGACGGAAGTCAGTGGCGCCGGAAATCGTTTCTTCAAACCAGCGGTTGATGATGATGCCGTTTTTTTCGGCAAACTGCCTGATTTCAAAACGTTGGTTTTCCGTTGTCTGTTTGTCGGTGCTGACCCTTATGTATCCGTATATCATGATATATCCTTTTATGTTTAGCAGTTAATTCTCGTTCTGAGTTATAATTATAATTCCGAAAGTGCGGCAAAATAAGGTGTATTAAATTGCGATGTTTATATAAATTGTGTGTAAGGCAAAAAAGAAACGTAAAAACTTAAGCTTATAGCCGAAAGAAAACGGCTTCCCGCAAAAGGTGTGCAACTTAAACTGATTGGTGATGTTTAATTGCTACCTGAGTTTGAGCGCGGCGTCCGAAATAATCTTTCCGGGCGTTTGCAAAACGGCAGAATATTTGCGCTTATGCCGTTTTTTGCGAGCGGTGCCGCGGTTTTGCTTGATTTTTGCCGGAAAACTGCTTTTATAAAAGAACTTCGGAAAAAAACGGAACGGAAACATGTGGGAAGAGTACGGGTTTGTCGGATTGTTTGCGGTCAGTTTCGGCGCGGCGACGATTTTGCCGGTCAGTTCCGAGCTGGTTTTCGCTTCAATGACGGGGGCCGGTTTTGATCCCGTCATCTGCATTTGGGCCGCTACTGCCGGCAACTGGCTGGGCGGTATGACGACTTACGGTTTGGGACGGCTGGGAAAAACGGACTGGCTGAGCAAATATTTTAAGATATCGTCGGGACGGCTGGAACAAATCCGCGGGTTTGCGGCCGGTCGGGGTGCCGTTGCAGCCTTTTTCGGCTTTTTGCCGGCGGTCGGAGACGTGATCGTTTTTGTTCTCGGATTGTTTAAGGCAAATCTGACGGTTGTCGCATTTTCCATGTTCGTCGGAAAATTTTTGCGTTATTGTCTGTTGGCCTACGGTGTTTTACAGGGAATCGAGTGGCTGGGTGTCCGGTGATTTCCGATTACAGAAAAACGGATTGTCCGGATCGGTTGCGAAAATGTCCGGAAGGTTAATTTCTTTTACGGGAGGCGGTTATGAATAAAAATTTCAAATATATGATTCTTTTATTTGCGGATGCAATGATGCTTTCTACGGAAATATTTTGACTCTGTTTTCAAAAAGTGACCAAAGGATAGAGTATTGGATCAAAGTGCAACAATGAATCCTATGGATATGTTCATTATGAAAAATGGTCACGGAGGGAAATTTTAAAATTTGATTTTAGCCAAAACCTCATCGCTATCATATCCTTTTTTTTCAAGTTTAGGCCATGTATCCAGCCCGTCGTCATCAAAACGGGGAAAAATGTGAATATGAAAGTGGGGTACTGACTGTTGTGCCGATTTACCGCTGGCGTGCAAAATATTAATACCTGTGGTACCTAACCGTTCTTTAAAATGCAAACTGATTTTTTGGGCAAACTTGATAATATGAATGAGTTCTTCTTCCGGAATATCAAAAATATTTTCATAATGCTTATTAGAAACGATAAGCGAATGACCATAGACCTCCATTTTTTCGGGTAAAAAACAAGACAAGACAGTATCTTGATAAATTATTTTTCCCGGAAGTTTTTTAGCACAAATCTTACAGAATACACAATCCATGAGCAACTCCCTATTGTGAAATTAAATCATTTATAGCTTAATATAATAAAAATATATGTCAAACAGGTGCTTAATGAATGCACAATAAAAAATATCAAGACCAGTTTAGATACTGCTTTAAACAGCTTAATCCATAAAAATATGTTGATAAATTAGATGCATGATAACATATTGAATTTTAATGATAATTTTTTGTTGGTGGTGGTTTGAGCCATAAAAAGGGGATAAAGACGCTATTTTTGAGTTGAGTTTAGTAGGCTACATAAAAAAGCCCTTGAAATTCAAGGACCCGGAAACTGGTGCCGACAGAGAGACTCGAACTCCCGACCCACTGATTACAAATCTACTAAGTTATTGATTCTATGTAATATTAACTTATTGTTTTTAAATGAAAAATCGTTAGCCGGCAAAGGTTACAAGCAATTTTCCCAAATTTTAAACACATTTAAACTGCGTGTTGGAATCGCTAGCTGTATGTATTTCACTCACTCGGCACTCACTTAAAATTTTTTAATGTTATATATAAAACAAGTTATGTATTAGGGTTATAATTAACAACCATTTGGCTATCATTTAAAATATCAGCTATATCCTGAGGATAGGAATTTACTGGAGATGTAAAGAACAAACGTGTTTTAGCCCTGGATAATCCCACAAAAAAGCAGCGCAAAGCTTCATCTTTATCAGTTTGGCTTCGGCTTAATGTCCACCATGAATTTGTACGAAAATCAGCGAAAAATACCGTATCAAATTCTAGCCCCTTACTTTTATGTGTCGTCATAAGTTTTACAAAGTTAACGCCTAAATATTCATCGATTGCTAGTTGTAAGTTTCCATTAGCATTTTCTACACATTTTTGAAGCAAAGCAGGTACAGATAATATAGCCGCATTAAAATCTTTTTGATTTGTATAAAATTTATACCTTATTTTTTTCTTTGGCAAAATTAACAAAATTTGAGATAACCATTCTTGTATGTTATCAAAATCTATTTCATGAATTTCATTTATCTTATTATGTATTTTTTTTATATTATTATTTCTCCCTATATCTAATGATAAAATATCAGCTAAAAGAGAGAAAAGTTCCTTTTGCTCTGTAATAGTTATTATCTTTAATTTTGACTTAAGAAGATATATAATTAGTTTAGAAAAGCTATCGACCATTAAATCCTGAAAACGAAGACCATTTTTGCAAACTTTTTCATCTTCATTTCTTACGCAAATACTATATTGTGTAAAAATTTGTGATGTTGTAGATAAATAATCTGACGTTTTTTGTTTCAAAATAATAGCTATATCGTTAGGATGTAAATTTATATTTTCTGCTAATATTGTTTTTATACAGCATGCAATATATGTTGCTTCATCCTCAACAGTATAAGCACCATACGCAGCGATAAAACTATTAGTTACTTGTGATGTATTTGAACAGCTATATTTTATAATTTGTTGTCCTGAAGGCGTAAGTTTACAAATAACTTTGTTTATAAATTCAACTATTGTAGGAGTAGATCTGTGGTTATAAGTAAACAAATGTTGAGTTGAAGAAAAATCATTTTGAAATTTGTTAAAAATATCAGGGATAGCCCCAGCCCACCCCATAATAGCTTGATTAAAATCACCTACCGCACATATTTTATTATATTGATTATTAAAAAGACATTTTAGAATATCGTAATGTCTAACATTCATATCCTGAAATTCATCTAAAAAAATATACTTATATGTCTTAGATATTAGTTTTTTAATATTTTGATTATTATTTATGATAGTAACACTTGTACAGTGAAATTTCAATGTAAATTTCAAAACATCCAGAAAAGACAAAAAAACACCAGA
>OGHS01000427.1_pt1 | contig 19977 bp, 16 predicted proteins | sample 1571611 | NCBI WGS metagenome assembly OGHS01 (sample SAMEA2581944, study PRJEB24529) | metagenome | biome: Human gut stool | place: China | collected 2011 | reverse complement strand
GATTTCAGATTGTCATCGGTTTCAATTTCTGGACTTTTGCCACGGCATATGCCGTGGCAAAAGTCCAGAAATTGTTGTAATCGTAACGATAATACAAACCGAGCAGGAAGCTTGAAATTTCTATTTCGCTGCCCATGTTGGCCTTAAAATACCCGTCTTCGCCGACATCATAAGTACCGTAGCGGTAAGAACCGAAAACACCGAGCTTGTTGGAAGCATCACTTTGCAAATCAAGTCCCATATCAAATCCGGCAATCGTAGCATCCCATTCCTGCGGCGCGCTTACCTGCACATAACGATAAACCGGATTAGCCCACAAATGAGAAACAGCTTTTGTCCGGTAACCGTCTTCGTAGAGGAAACCATAGCGTTTAAGCAGGAACTTGTTAGCTCCGACCGAATTGCGGACACTGGTCATAACTCCGCGGTTTTGTTCAATTGCCGCACTGTGCAAGGCCAGGAAAGAAGCAATTTCCGGCGCCATCGGGCGGAAATCGGGATTGGATTCGTCGGTCATCGTCAGATACCAGCCGCCGCCGGAACCGCCGCCGTCACCTTCTCCGCCCTCTCCGGCACCGTCATCGGCATTAGGTACAACACTTTCCGTTTCGGAAGGCGGAACGACGTCATCTCCGCCGGAACTTCCGCCTCCTTCGCCGTCTTCGCCTTCATCAACCGTCGGCGCACGATACTCGGACCTCCACATATACGGACTGCCGTACACGCGGTATACGACGAAATCGCCGGCGGTCTCCCTGTCGTCGGCATTGGCCGAAACAAACAAAATCGACTGATCGGAAGAAATAACCGTTTCCGACGTTGCCTGAACCACGACTTTTGTCGTACCGACAACATCTCCCGCCACCGTTATCTGAGAAGCCGTCAATTCATCGGGATTGACGGTTACGGTCAGAATTGAGTCGCCTTTGACCGTATAATTCTGCACCGATAAGTTGCCGGCCTGTCCCAACGTGAGAAAAGAATTGTCCAGAACGAAGTTCTTAACGCCGCTTACCGAATTGTTGAACACCACTTCGTCATCGCCGCTGATGTTAAGATCGAAATCGGTGTTTACGCTGCTGATGCCGTCATCGAAAATGATCCGCCCGCCGTCGGTCACCAGATTGAGAACCCCGCCTTCCATGGCGATGGCATTGCTGGTGCTTTCATGAACAACCTCTTCTTCCTCTCCTTCTTCACCTTCCTCAGCCAGCAGACTGACGCTGTTTTTCTCAACCGAAGGGGTCGACGGCGTTACCTGAGAATCGTCATCACCATCATCGCCGCCGGCACCGGTATCGCCCCCTTCCCCGGTATCCCCGCCTTCTCCGCCGGTATCATCGTCTCCGCCGCCTTCTTCAACGGATGGTATCAGGACACGGTTGCCGGAAAAGACGACGTCCTCACCGCGGGCGATAATATTTAAATTGCCGTTGGAGTAAATGGCACCACCGACACCTGCTTGAGAATCCACGATTTCCCCCTCGCCATTCTCCGTCGGAACAACATTTGTCTGAGCAAAGTTGTCATAAAAACTGGTATTGATCAGCGTCAGCTCGTTGCCGCCGGTATTGGCGATTGCTCCGCCATACGCATTGCTCTCCTGAGACACCGCCGAATTGTTACGAAAAACGGAATCGGAAATGGTACCGATCGTTCCGCTGTTTGCAATTGCACCGCCTTTGGCAGCAGAACCGGTGGTTTCAACAACATTATTCTCAAAAGTCATATGATCAATGCTGCCGATGGTACCGTTGTTGACAATCGCCTGTTTCAAATCTTTGATGTTCAAATCGGTAAAATCAGCATTGGCTCCGGCACCGATAACAAAACCGCTGACGCTGGGAACTCCGCCTTCACCGTCAACCACCTCGACCAATTTTCCCGACAGCGTATGAGAATTGCCGTCAATCGTAAAATCGCCGGCGGCCGCCTCCGGCAGATTGCCAGTCAAAAGAATGTCCCCGGTCAGAGTTGCGTCGCTGCCCGTCTGCAGAGCGCTTTTCAATTCCCCTTCGCTGGCAACGTCGGCGGCAAAAACCGTTCCGGCCAGACAACTTAAGGCAATTGCCGAAACGCCGGTTTGCAACAAAGAATAAAATTTATTCATTAATGATCCCCCAATCGTTAATTTCTTAAATAATAGTTAATTTTAGCATCTTTTTTTTAAAAAGCTACCGAAAAAAAGCTTTTTCCGCCGGCCGGCCGTTTAAGACAACAAAAAAGAGCCCGGAATCAGGCTCTTCCGGCCGAAGCTTCAACCCCGGCCCCGCATAAAAATTTTGCGGTAAAACTCACACGTTAAACAGGAAATTCAGCAAATCGCCGTCCTGCACGACATAATCTTTGCCTTCCGAACGCATTTTGCCGACCTCTTTGCAGGCCTGTTCGCCGCCGTATTTGACGAAGTCGGCAAAAGCGATCGTTTCCGCACGGATAAAGCCGCGTTCAAAATCCGAATGAATAATGCCGGCGCACTGCGGCGCTTTCGAACCTTTCAGGAAAGTCCACGCCCGCACCTCCTTCGGCCCGGCGGTAAAGTACGTTTCCAGCCCCAAAAGATTGTAACCGGCACGGATAACCTTCGACAAACCGGTTTCCTCCAGCCCCAAGCTGGCCAGAAACTCCTTCTGCTCGTCTTCGTTTTCCAACTGGGCGACTTCCGATTCAATCGCCGCTGAAATAACCACCGCCCGGGCATTTTCCGCCGCCGCTTTTTGGGCTACGGCTTCGGAATAGGCGTTGCCCGTCGCCGCGGAATCCTCATCCACGTTGCAAACATACAAAACCGGCTTTGCCGTCAACAGCTGCAGCATTTTGTATTCTTTCGCCGCTTCCTTGTCGCCGGCATCCGGCGCCGCCGAACGAGCGGGCTTGCCGGCCCTCAGCGCGGCCATTACCGGTTCCATCACCGCCAGCCGGATTTTGGCTTCCTTTTCGCCGCCGCGGGCTTTTTTGACCGTCTGATCCAACCGCTTTTCCAGCGATTCGAGATCGGCGATCATTAACTCCGTTTCTACGATTTCGGCATCGCGAATCGGGTCGACCCCGCCTTCCACATGGGTAACGTTGTCATCGTCAAAACAACGCAGAACATGGATTATTGCGTCCACTTCGCGGATATTGGCCAAAAACTGGTTGCCCAGCCCCTCGCCTTTCGAAGCTCCTTTGACCAGACCGGCAATGTCGACAAACTCAAGCTGCGTCGGCGTCACCGTTTTCGGCTGAACAATTTCCGCCAGTTTTTGCAGCCGCACGTCCGGCACCGCCACCCGTCCGGTGTTCGGCTCAATGGTACAAAACGGAAAGTTGGCGGCCTGCGCCGCGATTGTCCGCGTCAGTGCATTAAACAAAGTCGATTTGCCGACGTTCGGCAAACCGACGATTCCGCAATTAAATCCCATAAAAAACTCCTTTAACTTGCCAGTCTTTGAAAACTGCTTTTTTTATAAACGGAAATCAGCCGCTTGGCAACATTGATTTGCGGCAAACGCCCCCGAAAGCGCCGCTTTTTACCGGCTTGTCTTCATTCCGATCAGGTTGGAATAGGCGGCCATACCTTTTTCGAGCAGCACCGGCAGTGTATCCAGCACCAGTTCGATCACCGATTCGACGCTTTCCCGATCAGCCTTGGAAAAACCGCCCAGCACATAATTGACCACTTCCGCGCCGCGGCCCTCCGGATGACCGACCCCGATGCGGATTCGGTTGTAGCCGGACGTAACCGCCGCGTCAATCGACTTCAGTCCGTTATGTCCGCCGGCGCCGCCCCCGAGCTTGGCCTTCAGCCGCCCGGCAGGCAGATCCATATCGTCATGAATAACGACAATATGATCCGGCAAAATCTTATAAAAGGACGCCGCTTTCACCACCGAATTGCCGGACAAGTTCATATAGGTCTGGGGTTTCAGCAGATAAACCTTTTCGTTGCCGATTTTGCCTTCGGCAATCAGCCCGTCAAATTTGCTGCGAAAAGCGCCGAAACCGAACGCCGAAGCAATCGCATCCGCCGCGGCAAAACCGACATTGTGACGGGTGCCCGCATATTCTGCTCCCGGATTTCCCAAACCGACGATCAAAAACATTTGCAACCCTTTAAACAGAAAAACGGACCCGATCTCCGGCCGGCACCCGCCGTTTGCGACCAAACGGACGGAAACCGCGGGAAACAGGCCCGCCGCAATTTTACTTTCTCAAAAAGTCAACATGGATCGGACGATCGCTGACCGGATGGAACTGAACGTCCTGGCAGCTGACTTTGAACTTTTTGCCGTCGACCACGACTTCAATGTCGGCATCATAAAAACCGACCATGTCAAGAGCCTTTTCCAGTTCGACCGGATGCAGGCTGATCATGACAGGTTCCTGCTTCCCTCCGTAAATGACGGCCGGAACGCGTCCTTCGCGACGACATGCCCGAGCTGCCCCCTTACCTGCTTTCTCGCGCTTTTCAGCATTAAAAGTAATATCTACCATTTTAAAATTCCTTATATAAAATTGACTGTAGTTTCCGCCGGACCTCCAGGGGTGTCCGCCGGATGCCTCATGCTTTTACAACTTTATTTCCGTTTTTTCAAGTGTTTTTAACAACAAAGTTCATCTTCCCGCGGCAGACGGCGTTTCGGCCAAAAACGGGAATCCAAACTTCCCCGGCCGGCGGCACAAAACGCTTCACCCCCTTAAAATCCGTCCCGAACCGTCAGACCCGGCGGTTCGGGCACGTTTGCCGGGGCACCGTTCCGGCATCCGTCGTTTTCCCCGCCGCGGGAACGGCGGCTTTTGCAAGGACACAACAGACATCCCCGGAAACCCGGGATTTTAAAACCGCTGCAAACTTTGCGGTCCGGCATAAAACGGTATTGCCCCGGCGCCAAAGCATTCAACCCCGGACAAACCCGGGATTTGTCAGACCCGCGACAAGCTTCCGCCGGCTCACGCAAGCGGCATCAGCCGTTCCGAACCTCAAACGCCCGGTCCGAAGCTACGCAAGCCTTACGGCGGGATCGGAAAGCCTGCCCCAGCTGCTAACGCAGACGTTCAAACCATAAAAAAAGGAACGGCCTTCCGGACGTTCCTTTTCAGTTTTTGCTTTTCCGCCTTAAACCATCATGGTATCAAGCAGCTCCTTGCAATAAGCGCGCAGCTCCGGATTTTCCATCAGCGAGAGCTTCAGGTTGGCTTTGGCCAGATCGGCATTGGTACCGCAGTCAAAACGCATGGCGTCGCACAAAACGCCGGTCAGCTTCATGCCGCGTTCCGCCGCCAGTCCGGCCGCGTCGGCCAGATTGATCTCGCCGTTGGTGCCCTTTTTGACTTCCGGCAGAATGTCCATGATTTCGTTCGGCAGGATATAGGGACCCATGCTGGCATAGTTGGAAGGAACCTGATCCAAAGGCGGTTTCTCGATCTTGCCTTTGGCGCGGACGATTCTGCCGTCGCGCACGGCACCGATCAGGGCGCCGTAACGAACCATTTGTTCGCGCGGAAATTCCATGATGTTTTCCACCATGCCGCCTTCTTCTTCGTAAACGTCCAGCAGCTGCCGGAGAATGCCTTTGCCGCCGCGGACGTTGATATAAACGTCATCGGGCCACATCACCACGAAGTCGCGTTTGCCGACAATGTCTTTGGCCATCAGCACCGCATGCCCGTTGCCTTTCGGTTCGCTCTGTTCGGCAAAATGGAAGTTCATTCCTTCCGGAATAACGCCGCGCACGGCTTTCAGCAGATCCGTTTTGCCCTTTTCTTCCAGATGCTTCTCCAGCCATGCGTTGGGCGAAAAATAAGTTTCGAACAAATGTTTGCAGGATTGGTCGCTGTAGACGAAAACGACGTCTTTAATGCCGATCTCCGCACAGGCGTTGATCGCATACTGAATGATCGGCAGGTTGTTTAAAGTCAAAAAGCCTTTGTGTAAAACTTTGGTAGCGGGCAGGTTGCGTGTTGACAATCCGGCCACGGGGAGGATACAAACCTCAGGTTTTCTATGCATTAAAATCTCCAAATAATAACCGTAACGTTAATACCCGGTACTATAAACGCAAAAAAACGATTCGACAAGCCCTATCTGTCACTGTTTCACAATTATTCCACCGCTTTGCGACGAACCGGAATCGGACGAACGGAGGATGATTCCGCCGTCCGTTCCCCGCCGCCCCCCACGCGCTTCCCGGCCGGGAACGACGACGTTCGAACTGTCATCGGAAAAGTCAAGCACCCGGACCTTTTGCCCTTTGACCGCCTCTTCCGCACGCTGAATGTCGTCCAGATCGCGTTCAACCCTCATGGTTTTGCCGCCGGTCGAAATCTGCCCGGTATTTTCCTGCATTTTGCGTTTGATTTCCTGATCGTGCAGCCACTTGGCATAGGCCTTTTCTTCCGCCGCAACCTTTCCCTCCGTATAAGCGGCCATCTCGGCAGCCGCCTTTTCCATCGCCGCCAGTTGATCAACCGTATTTTGACGGGCGGTGTCAAATTTACGGTAAAAACGTTCCAGCTGCTCGGTGTCTTTCATGTTTTGCAAAGTGACATTGTCCTTCGCAATGTCGGAATTGATCTGGTCAATCATCAGCAGCCCGGTTTCGATCTTCTTCTGCCAGTCGACGATGCTCGGATCCTTTTTCGGATAAAACGAAGTGTTGATCGCCGCCAGCCGTTTTTCAAATCCGCCCAGCCTGTCGATCGAACCGGCGGACACTTTTTTGGAGGTGTTGTAATTTTCAAAGATAACGTTATAGCTCTCGTTGATCCGCAATTTGACGTCTTTCAGATGAATGCGCTCCAGTTCTGTCCGAATCCGCCGCAGCTGCGCAACGCCTTTTTTGTTCTGTTCGTCAAGACGGGCCACGATTTCATCGCCGATATTGACCATGTTGTCCTTAACGAAAATTTCCTCCAAAAGCGTGTTGAGGGCATCAATCTCCTTCTTCAGCGCCTGATATTCGGCACGGGTTCCCTTGTCGCGCGCCATCTGACTGAACAATTTAAAATCAGGCAGAACCTCGTCGTTCAGTTCGGTTTCCGCAACATGCGCCTTTTTCTGCTGCTCATCCATCAGCCGGCGGTATTTTTCGATCCGCGCCTGTTCTTCGGCCTCGGCTTCCGCCGCCAGTTTAGCCCAGTGGGCGTCAAACACGCTCGTCGCCCTGCCGACGTCAACCGACAGCACCGGCGTATTGATTGATCCGTCATAGGAAAAATCAAAACCCGGAACTTTTGCCCCGTCAAACGTCACTTTCAGCAAAGCCTTGTTGCTCCAATCCTTCAGACTGCCGTCCGCCTGCATGTCGATTGCCGCTCCGCTGCCGGCAAAATGCGCGTTGTCGATCGCGTAAACGCCCTTGTTCAGGGTTACGCCGCCGGCAAAAGAGTCGAACTCGGTTTCGCCCTGTCCCAGGGCATCGCGGACAACCACCGCAAATCCGTCGGAAACGTCGCGTTTGCTCAGGTCGGCTTCTATTTTTTCAAAATTCCATCCTTTGACCGTCGGTTTGACTATATCAAACTTGATCGTTCCGGACAAATCGGTCATCAGACTTTCGACCGAAACCGCCGAAGTGTTGAAAACGACATTTGCGTTAAGCGTGCCGCCGGTCAGTCCGTAAACGCTGCCGCTCCAGCCGTTCCGGCCGATGACAACGCCCTTGACGTCCGCCCGGCCGCTCAATCCGGCCCCCTGCGGAATGTTCAGTTCGGCCTCGCCGCTGATCACGCCTTTGGCATGTTCGCCGACAAAATCGTTCAGTTTCAGCACCCCTTTGTTCAACGTCAGCCGGCCCGTCGCTTTGGTCACGGAAAAGTTGTTCAGCAAAAGCGCGTCCGCCGTCAGGAAAGCGTTGACGTCCCAGTCTTTCAGCCAGTCATAGCCGATATGCGTCTGACTCAGACGGGGTTTGACGATGAAAGTCGCCGTTTCCGCCGAATTGCGGAAATTGGTTTTGTCGTCCTTCTGATTGACGTTATAGAAAAATTTCTCAAACTCAAAACGATTGAGCTTAAGGTCGGTTTTAACCTGGTGGCGGCCGTCTTTTTTCTGATAGGCAAGACTGCCGGCAAAACTGTTGGCGCCGACGTTGACGTTCAACTGGTTAAACAACGCGACGCTGCCGCTGGTTTTGACGGCGGCGGACATTTTAAACAGCCCCAGCGGATAGTCCGGCGAATAGTCGACGGCAAAATTATTCAGCATTTTGACGAAACTGGGCGCCCGCACTTCGGTTTTGCCGTTAAGATAATAGGTGTTGTTGCGATAGGAAACTTCCCCGTGATAGGCGGCGTCAATGTCCCCCAGACGCAAAACGCTCTTGGTCGCCGCGCGTTCCAAACCGCCGGTAACCACCCCGGAAGCGGAAAAACTGCTCAGTTCGTTGAAATTGACATCGGCAATTTTTATTCCGAACTTGCTCAAAAAAGCGATCGTATCGCGGATATCCGCCTGATACCTCAGGTTCTTGACCTGTGGCGCCTGACCGAAACCGCTCACTTCGCCTTTAAAGGTAAAGTCGCCGCTGGCCACGCTTTTGACCGACAGGTCGTCAATCTTCATCACGCCGTCTTTGACAGTCGCTTCCATTGCCAGATCCTCGAACGGAATCTTCTCAAAAATTCCCGATTGCAGCGAAGTACGGAACTGCAGGTCGGCGTCTTTTAAAAACGTCAGCTTGCCGAAACGGTAGCGCAAACGTTCGCGCCAATCTTTTCCCGCCGTATCCGCAGGCAGCGCGGCGACATAATTGTCAAAGTTGACGCTGTCGCCGTCGGCAATCACAAACCAGCGGGTTTTGTCGCCGCGGACGATGCCGATTTTGCCGTTGACCGCGCTCTTGTCAAGAATCAGGTCAAACGGCGCAATTTTGATCATCTCGGTGGTGCCTTCCACGGTCGCCGACAGGCTTGCCTTCTTATACGTGCCCTGGGCAAACGGCTCCACCCCGAGTTTCAGCCATTTGGCAAACTTGCCGAAATCGCTCATGCTGGAAGTGAGGTTGAAGTTATAAGTCATCTTCTTTTCGACCCCGAACACTTCGCCGCTGATTTTGGCCGAGGCCTCGCCCGGCATGGTGGCACTCAGATTCTGAATTTTCAGCGTATTGTTCATAAAGTCGACGCTTAAGTCGAAATCACGGATCACCTGGCCGTTGTAAGTCGTTTTCAGCGCTTTCAGGTCGGCGATCACGTCAAAGTCGTACTCCGGCACGTAATTTTCCTTGCGGTCATATTTTTTGACAAAGTCGCGCACCAGCAGAATGGCCGGCTCCAACTCAAACTCGGTCATGTTGAACACCGCGTCAATCCGCCGGCGTTCCATGCCGTTGTCGCCGATCTTCTGCTCGGTTCTCGGAATCAGTATGTTGCCGGCGCCGGCGCTGCCGCCGTACTTGACGACGATATTGCCGAGACTGATCTGCGACTTGTCGGTTTTAAGCGCCATCGACAGAGCCAGCGGATGTTCGTAATCCTCCGAAATTTCGGCATTTTTAAAATTGGTGTTAAAGAAGTTGACCGGATTCTGCGATTCAAAAATCAGGTTGCCGTTGATCGCGTCGTTGTTCAGCAGCACGGTGCCGTCAAAGCGCACATAGCTTTCCGACTGCGGATGGCTGATCACCGCATTGACCGAGGTGGCAAAACTGTCGGAAAACTGGCCGAGCGAAACGGCAAAGCCGCCGGGACTGTTGTCCTTGACGTAGCTGCCCTCGATCCGGTAAGGGCCGAACAGACTCTGGGCGATGATTTCGGCATTCATGTTGTCGAGCACCGAATTAATGTTGTAATCGTTGTTGACAAAGTGCATTTTGGCCTTTTCTACCGTCAGACTGTTTAAGGAAATCTCCACGTTGTCGATTCGAAAATCCTGCTGGCTGCCGCTTGAAGACTGCCAGTTGAGCTTGCCGTCGGAATAGGCTTCGACGTAAATCTCCGGCTCGACCAGACTCATCCGCTCAACGTTGAAACTGCCACTGATCAGCGAACGGATCGAGAGGGTGGAAACCAGTTTCTGTATTTTGGCCAGCAGCACCCTTTCGCCGGAAGCGGTACGGTTGTAGATGGAAATGTCCCCCGCTTCCAGATAGGGGGACGGGAACAGGCTGAAACGCACCGGACCGTCAAACACCACCTCCTTGCCGGTGGCCGCCGAGAACTGCTGGGAAATCTTGTCTTTGTGACGGTTCCAGTCGATATTGTTGAGATAAACCGTCACTCCGCCCACGGCGGCAAGGACCAGGATAATGATCAGCAGCAAAACTTTTTTCCACATAGACGCTTCCTTTTTTCAAAATGCAAAAGTCAAAAATAATCTTTGCTAAAACGGTAATCGTAGCATAATATACCCTATATTGATAAATAAAACATTTAAGGTCAAGCCCGAACATGAAAAATTATCGTCAACTTTTCACTTTTGCCCGGACGGCGCTGGAGAAGGCTTACGCGCCCTATTCGCACTTCAGGGTCGGCGCCGCGATCGAAGCCGACGACGGAAAGGTTTACGCCGGCTGCAACGTCGAAAACGTTTCCTACCCCTGCGGCACCTGCGCCGAAGCCGGCGCCGTCGCCGCCATGGTCTGCGGCGGAAGCGCCAAAATCCGGCGGATCCTCGTCACCTCCGACGGCGCCGCGCTGGTTGCCCCCTGCGGCGCCTGCCTGCAGCGGATTTTGGAATTTTCCCTGCCGGAAACGGAAATTCTGCTGGCCGACCGGGAAGGAGTAAAGAAGACAATGACGATCAACGAGCTTTTGCCCAATGCCTTTAAGGAATTTTAGCATGATCAACACCGAACAATTCAAACGTCTGCTGGCGGACAAACGACCGCAGACCGCCGTCATCCTCGGTTCCGGCCTCGGTTCCGTCGCCGACGCCGTCGAAGACCCGCTGACAATTGACTATGCGGCGATCGAAGGCTTTCCCCGCACCACCGTTGCCGGTCATTCCGGCAAAATGATCGTCGGCCGGCTGGGGCAAAGCGAAGTTCTCTGCCTGCAGGGACGTTTCCATCTCTACGAAGGCCACCGTCCGCAGGTGATTGCGGAAGTCGTCAACGCGCTTAAAGCCGTCGGCGTCAACCGGCTGATCGTCACCAACGCCGCCGGTTCGCTCAACCCGGAATTTACCCCGGGCAGTCTGATGCTGATCAAAGACCACATCAATTTTTCCGGTCAAAATCCGCTTGTCGGCGCCAACGACGAGAGCACAGGCCCCCGTTTTCCCGATATGAGCAACGCCTATGACCGGGACATGCGCCGGCAGGCGAAAGAACTGGCCGCCAAACTCGGAATCAACCTGCCGGAAGGCGTTTACCTGATGGTGCTCGGCCCGAATTTTGAAACCGCTGCCGAAATCCGCGCCTTCCGCACGCTCGGCGCCGACGCCGTCGGCATGTCCACGGTGCCGGAAGTAATCGCCGCCGTCCATGCCGGCATCAAAGTGCTGGCCGTTTCCGCCGTTACCAACTTCGGCACCGGATTGCAGGAAACCCCGCTTTCCCACGAAGAAACCATCGCCGGCGCCGCCCGCGCAAGCAGCGCTCTCACCGCTCTGATCACCAACTACATCAAGGAGTTCTGCCATGAGTGACATCCAAAACGCTTTCCGCCTGATCGGCAGTCTGGACCTCACCTCGCTCAGCCATGACGATACGGAAGAAAAAATCGCCGCCCTGTGCGCCAAGGCGGTCACGCCCTACGGAACGACGGCCGCCGTCTGCGTTTATCCGGAATGGGTGCCGCTGGCCCGCAAACTGCTGAAGAAAACGCCGGTCAAAGTTGCCACCGTGGTCAATTTTCCCGCCGGCGGCAACGATTTCAAGCTGATGAAAGACGAAATCAAAAAAGGCCTGAGCGGCGGTGCCGACGAAATCGACGCCGTTTTTCCCTACCGCGACTTTCTTGCCGGCAATACGGATTCCTGCCGGCGTTTTCTCGACATCATCCAGCGCGAATGCGGCAAACACACCAGCAAAATCATTCTTGAAACCGGCGAACTCAACCACGTGTCGACAATTGCCGCGGCAGTAAAACTCTGCCTCGAATACGACATTGACTTCATCAAAACCTCAACCGGCAAAACCCCGGTTTCCGCCACCGTCGGCGCCGCCAACATCATTCTGGAAACCATCCGCGACAGCGGCCGCGACGTCGGTTTTAAGGCCAGCGGCGGCATCAGGGAATTTGAAGAAGCCCGCAAATATCTGATATTATCCGAAGTTATCCTGGGCGCCGACTGGCCTGATCCGGCGCATTTCCGCATTGGCGCCAGTTCGCTTTTGGACGATCTGATCAGAGTTATCGAAAATAAAGACTGACAAACGGAGTTAACCATGCTGCCACAGGAAATTATCCGCAAAAAACGCGACAAACAAAACCTAAGCGCCGAAGAAATCGACTTTTTCGTCCGCGGCGTCACCGACGGCACCATCGCCGACTGCCAGATCGGCTCTTTTACCATGGCCGCCTTCTTAAACGGACTTGACGCCGGCGAAACCAAAAACCTGACCCTTGCCATGCGCGATTCCGGCGACGTTTTGCAATGGCCGGAACTGGACGCGCCGGTCGTTGACAAACATTCTTCCGGCGGAGTCGGCGACAAGGTCAGTCTGATGCTGGCTCCGATGCTGGCGGCAGCTGGCGTCTATGTGCCGATGATTTCCGGCCGCGGGCTCGGACATACCGGAGGCACGCTCGATAAGTTTGACTCTGTCCCCGGTTACCAAACTCATCCCGACAACGATCTTTTCCGCGCAGCCGTCAAAGAAGTCGGCTGCGCCGTCATCGGCCAGACCGGCAGCCTGGCGCCGGCCGACAAAAAGATCTACGCCGTCCGCGACGTTTCCGCCACGGTTGAATCGATTCCGCTGATTACCGCTTCGATTCTTTCCAAAAAGCTGGCGGCCGGACTCGACTGTCTGATCATGGACTTGAAATTCGGCAACGGCGCGTTTATGGAGAGCATTGACGACGGCCGCGCTCTTGCCCGCTCGATCGTCAGCGTCGCCGGCAAAGCCGGCACCAAAACCAAGGCCCTCCTTACCGACATGAACCAGGTGCTGGGCACCACCGCCGGCAACGCGGTGGAAGTAAAAGAAGCCGTTGATTATTTAAAAGGCATTAATGTTGACCCGCGCCTGCACGAAATCACTCTCCGGCTGGCAGCCGAACTGCTGGTAACGGCAGGCTGTTTTGCCGACGCCGGCGAAGCGCGGAAACGGCTGCTGGCCGATCTTGATTCCGGCCGTTCGCTGGAAGTGTTCGCCCGCATGGTCAAAAAACTCGGCGGTCCCGCCGACTTTGTCGAACGTCCGGAAAAATACCTGCCCCGGGCAGCCATCGTCAAACCCGTTTTTCCGCTTTGCTCCGGTTACGTCGAAAGCATGAACACCCGCAACATCGGCCTCAGCATCATCGGCCTGAAAGGCGGCCGCACCTCGCCGGAACAAAAGCTGGATTACGCCACCGGCTACACCGGCTTCTGTCAGATCGGCGACTATGTCGACGAGCAAAACCCGCTGGCGTTTGTCCATGCCGAAAGCGAAGAGGATTACAACTTTGCCGCCGACGAACTGCAGCGCAATATTGTCACTGCCAACGAAAAACCGCAGATTAATCCGGCCGTAGCCGAAACCGTGGAATAAAACAATGCTTGAAAATATGGTCAATTTTTACCTCGCACCCAACCTGCCGGCGGACAGGCATGCCTTTTTCGGCAGGAACGGCGGCGTTTCCGAGGGCATTTACGCCAGTTTCAACTTCAACCGCAAAAGCCGCGACAAGGCGGAAAACATAGAAAAAAACCTTGAACTGGTCGGCAGGTTCTACGGCCTCCCCGGCAACGCGGTGATGCGTCCCTGCCAGGGGCATACCGACAAAGCCGTTTATGTCGACCGCCACTCGCGTTACGAAATCGAGGCCGACGGCGTGGTCACCGACCGTCCCGGCATCATTCTGGGCATTACCACCGCCGACTGCATGCCGGTTCTGCTGGCCGATGAAAAACACGGCGTTATCGGCGCCGCTCATGCCGGCTGGCGGGGCGCGCTTGCCGGTGTCATTGAAAACACGGTCAAAGTCATGCTCGAAAAAGGCGCCGCCGTCGAAGACATTGCCGCCGCTGCCGGTCCCTGCCTGCAAAAGGAATCTTTTGAAGTGCAAAACGACATGAGAAACCTTTTCCTTGACCGGGACAAAGACAACGAACGTTTCTTCACGCCCTGCGCCGGAGAACGCTGGCTTTGCGATCTGGAAGCCTTTGTCCGGCACCGTTTTGATCTTATCGGCATTAAAAACATTTCGTTCTCCGGCATCGACACTTACACCAACCCGGAACTTTATTTCAGTTACAGCCGCTGCCGTCACCTGGGACAGATTGCGGTCAAAGACGATTTTCCGATAGAACTGTCAACCATCAGACTGTGAGGGCCGCCATGATCACATACCGCCCGCTTCCCTTCTTTAACGAACGCAAACTTCCGATCAGCATGCTGGTCATCCACTCCATGGCTCACAATGCCGGGGAAGGGATTGCGCAGCTGGAAAAGCTGCAGCTTTCCGCTCATTACGTCGTTGATTACGACGGCACCGTTTATCAGTGCGTCAGCGAAGACAAACGCGCCTGGCATGCCGGCGTCGCCTTCTGGCGCGGCATCACCGACGTCAATTCGGCCGCCATCGGCATCGAGGTCTGCCACCGCTCGCTCGGCCAGAGCCGTTTCAACCGAAAGCAGATTGCCGCGCTGACGGAACTTTGCCGCGATATCATCGACCGCCGGCGGATTGCCCCGACCATGATCGTCGGCCATTCCGACGTCGCGCCGCAACGCAAGCCCGATCCGGGCAAAGGCTTTCCCTGGCGGGAACTGGCCGCTGCCGACGTCGGCATTTGGTACGGCAGCCGCTTTTCGGCGGAAACGGACATTGCCAAAATGCTTTCCGAAATCGGTTACGGCATCGCCGGCGAAAAGGGACTGCAAGCCGCGGCTTATGCCTTCTGCCGGCGCTTTCTGCCGAAAAAAATCGGCAAACTGCCGGTCAAAAAACTGGTGGAAACGCCTTTTCCCGCCGACAGCGGAGAACTTTTAAACGACGGCGAATTTCTCAACACTTTGCAAAACATCCATTGCCAGTATCAGATTTACGGCAAAAGCAGTCTGTAAACCGTCCCCACACGGCGGCAGGTGCATTTTCAGCCGCAAAAAAACTCCCGGGAACCCCGGGAGTTTTTTGTTTTCGGAACTTTTCCATCATTCTTCAATCATCGGGAACAACGGGTCGCCGACTTTGATTTCCGTTCCTTCCGGCAGCGCAAAAGGTTTGAAATCGGCTTTAAAACTTTCCGGCTCAACCCCGAGAGAAGCTTCGATTTTACGTGCGGTGGCAGGCGTCAGCGGATACATGGCCAGCCCGATCAGACGCAGACATTCGAGAGTGGTATAAACCACCGCCTCGAAACGGGCGCGTTCGGCCGGATTTTTGGCCAGCACCCACGGCGTGTTGGCAGCAAAATAAGCATTGACCGCATCCCCTGCTTTAACGATGCTCTCGGCCAGCTCGCTGACAGTTTCAAGCGACATTTCCTGACCGAAAATACGCTCGAAGCGGCCGGCAATATCGTTGACCAGCGCTTTGTCCTCTTCGTTCAGAGCGGCCGGCGAAGGCACTTTGCCTTCAAGGCTTTTCTGCACCATCTTCAACACCCGCATCTGCAAATTGCCGATATTGTTGGCCAGCATTTTATACCCCTGTTTCAACATCGCCACGCTGATCTGGGAGTCTCCGCCGAGAGTCATGTTGTTGATCAGATAGAAACGCAGCGCGTCAACGCCGAGCAGTCTGACCACTTCCGCCGGATCAACCACGTTGCCGAGAGACTTTGACATCTTGACCCCGCCTTCACCGATCCAGTAACCGTGGATAAAATAGTGCTCAACCGGCGCAACGCCCAGCGCATGCAGCATAATCGGCCAGTAAATGCAGTGGGGTTTGAGAATGTCCTTGGCGATCAGATGGTGGGAATGAGCCCAGACCGTTTCAAAATCCGGATTGTGTCCGTAGTTTAAAGTGGAAATGTAATTGACCAGCGCGTCAAACCAGATGTAAGTAACATAGTCATGGTCAAACGGCAGTTCGACACCCAGCCATACCCGTGATTTCGGACGCGAAATGCAAAGATCCTCAAGCGGCTCTTTCAGCATGCCCAAAACTTCGTTGGCATATTTGGCCGGCTGTATCCAGTCCGGATGGGTTTTAATATAATCGATCAGCCATTGACGATAAGGCTCCAGACGGAAGAAATAGTTTTCCTCGCTGATCGCCTTCGGCGCCGCTTTGTGATCGGGACAGCAGCCGTTCTCGTCAAGGTCGCTTTTCTTTTTGAACTGTTCGCAGCCTTCGCAGTAAAGCCCTTCGTAGGACTTTTTGACAATCAGCCCCTTGTCATAAATGTTTTGCAGAATCTCCTGTACGATCTTCTTGTGTTCGGGGCGCGAAGTGCGGACGAAATAGTCAAAGTCAATGCCGAGCTCAACGAACAGATTGCGGAAATTGTCACTCTGCCGGGTCAGAAACTCGTCGGCCGCAAGGCCGCTTGCCTCAATGCTGTGTTGGTTCTTCTGCCCGTGTTCGTCGGTGCCGGTGGTATAATACACGCCGTTGCCCCGCATCTGTTCAAACTTTTTCATCACGTCGCCCAGAATGGACGTATAGGCATGCCCGATATGCGGCAGCCCGTTCAGATAATAAATCGGGGTGGTAATATATTTTTGCATCGACGCTTTCTCCAAGTTAAATCAAAACCTGCCCGGCAGAGTATAACAACTCGCCGCTAAAATCAACGCCTTTTTAAGCCCTTATCGACAACCTTCGGCAGCATCTCCGGGCGCCGGAAACGCGTTTTTCCGCAACAACGGCAAAAAAATGCTTTATTTTTTCAAAAATTATGTTATATAAAGGGTATTCTTTCATAAAAGTTAATTGAAAGTGGGGCCAAAAGCCCCGCTTTTTTGTTAATAAAAGGAGTCTGAATGCAAAAGAAACACCCGCTGCAGGAAATGCTGGAACCGCTTATCGACGAGATGGGCTTTGATCTGGTGCGCGTCATCACCATCGGCAACGTCAACCCCACTTTACAGATCATGATCGAACGCAAAGACAGAGAAAACATCGTCGTCGACGACTGCGCCGCCGTCAGCCGCGCCGTTTCCGCCCTGCTGGACGAAAAAGATCCGATCGCCGGCCGCTACACTCTGGAAGTCAGCTCGCCGGGACTTGACCGCCCGCTGACCGCGCTTGAAAACTTTGTCCGATTCGCCGGATTTGAGGCCAAGATAGAAACCGACGTCGAAATCGAAAAACGCAAACGTTTCAAAGGCCGCATTGTCCGGGTGGACGAAAACGACAACATCGTTTTTGCCATGGACGGGGAAGAATATCTCATTCCCTACGAGGCCGTTTTCAAAGCCAAGCTGCTTCTGACCGACGAACTGCTGGCCGCCGCCGCAGCCGAAGCCGGCGAAGAAGAAACCGAAATCGAAGAATAAACCTAACTGCAATATTTTAACGAGGGAAAAAATGCCAAACATCGAAAATATGCCGAGACCCGAAATCATTCTGGTTGCCGACACCGTCGCCCGCGAAAAAAACATCGACAAGGAAGACGTTTTCGTCGCCATGGAAGTCGCCATTCAGAAAGCCGCCCGTTCCCGCTACGGCTTTGAACACGACATCCGCGCGCAAATCGACCGCAAAACCGGCGCCATTACGCTGGAACGCTACCGCGAAGTGGTCGACGAAGTGGAAAACGAAGTGACCCAGCTGACGGTCGAAGACGCTCAGGCATATAAAAAAGGCGCCGTTGCCGGCGATTTCATCATCGATACCCTGCCGCCGATCGACTTCGGCCGGGTTGCCGCCCAAACCGCCAAACAGGTGATCGTGCAGAAAGTGCGCGACGCCGAACGCAACCGCCAGTATGAAGAATACAAGGAAAAAATGGGCACCATCGTCAACGGCACCGTCAAACGGATCGAGTTCGGCAACGTCGTGCTCGACATCGGCAAAACCGAAGCCGTGCTGCGCCGCGACGAAATCATTCCGCGGGAAAAATTCAAAAACGGCGACCGTGTCCGCGCTTACGTACTCGACGTCCGCCGCGAAGCCAAAGGCCCGCAGATTTTCCTTTCCCGCACCTGTCCCGAATTTCTGGCCGCCCTGTTCACTCAGGAAGTGCCGGAAATTTATGACGGCATCGTCAAGATCATGGGCGTTGCCCGCGATCCCGGCTCCAAAGCCAAACTGGCGGTAAGGGCGGAAGACGTCACCATCGATCCGGTCGGCGCCTGTGTCGGCCTGCGCGGCATCCGCGTTCAGGCGGTGGTTACCGAACTGCAGGGCGAAAAAATCGACATTATTCCCTATTCCGAAGACCGTGCCCAGTATATGGTCAGCGCACTTGCGCCGGCAGAAGTCAGCAAAGTGGTCATCGACGAGGAAAACAACCGCATCGAAGCGGTGGTTCCCAAGGAACAGTTTTCGATCGCCATCGGCCGCCGCGGACAAAACGTCAAACTGGCTTCCCAGCTTTTGAACTGCGACATCGACGTTCTGACCGAAGAACAGGAAGCCGAACGCCGCTCCAACGAAAACAAAGTCCGTTCCCAGCGCTTTATGGAAGCTCTTGACGTTGACGAAATGATCGCCCATCTGCTGATTGCCGAAGGTTTCTCCACGGTTGACGAAGTGGCTCTGGTACCGCTGCACGAACTGGCCGAAATCGAAGGCTTTGACGAAGACATCGCCACCGAGCTGCAGGATCGCGCCAAAGAGTTCGTAGCCAAACGCGACGCCGAATTTGCCGAAAAGAGCAAAACCCTCGGCATCGACGACACCTTAAAAACGGTAACCGGACTTGATCAGGAAATGATCCTGACCTTGGCCGAAAAAGGCGTCAAAACCTTAGACGACCTGGCCGACCTGGCAGCCGACGAACTGATCGAAATGCTCGGCGAAAACACGCTGTCGCAGACGGAGGCCAACAAGGTCATCATGGCCGCCCGCGAACACTGGTTTGAAAACGAAGGACAAGAAGGCGGGGATGAAAGAAAATAATTCAAACCGCACCTGTCTGGTCACGGGGGAGGAAAAAAACAAGGAAGAACTCCTGCGTTTTACCCTCACCCCCGACCGTCAGGTCATACCCGATTTTAAGAAAAAACTGCCGGGAAAAGGTTTTTACATTACCAATTCCCGCGCGGTTCTGGCACAGGCCGTAAGCAAAAACGTCTTCAAAAAATTCGGCAAAAACACCAAAGTTGACCCGAATTTGGGGGAAACGGTCGAAAATATCTTGAAAAATCGGGCACTTGACGCTATAAATCTGGCCAAGAAGGCCGGCGTGCTGATTACCGGATTTGAAAAAGTCCGGGAAAATCTGCAAAAAGGCCGGGTCGCTTTTATCATCGAAGCGGCCGACGCCGGCAGCGACGGCAATGCAAAAATCAGAGCCGCCGCCGGGAATACGGAAATTTTGACATTGTTTGAAGTTGAGGAGTTGGACAAGGCATTAAACAGAACAAACACGGTACACGCCGCCGTGCTGAAAGGCGGGATGGCGGAAATGGTCCGCAGCCAGTTGCGAAAATGGCAGAATTTCAATTCCTAAAAAAATGATAAGATGGAGAAAATTTGAGTATGACAGAAGATAATGCAAAATCGAAGTTAACATTATCGGGGAAAAAGACACTCACCCTCAAGAACCTGAGCGACGCCAGACCCGCCGGCGACGGCAAAAAAGTGGTGCAGGTCGAAGTGCGCAAAAAACGGGTAATCAACCCGGCGGCACCCGCAGGCAAAGAAGTCAAAATCGACGAGGCCACCGCCGCCAAGCTGAAGCTGATCGCCGAAGCCAAGGAACACGAAGCGCGCCGCCAGCAGGAAGAAGAGGAAAAGGCGGCTCTGCGGCAGAAGCAGAAAGAAGAAGAAGCCCGCTTAAAA
>OGHS01000426.1_pt1 | contig 20003 bp, 16 predicted proteins | sample 1571611 | NCBI WGS metagenome assembly OGHS01 (sample SAMEA2581944, study PRJEB24529) | metagenome | biome: Human gut stool | place: China | collected 2011 | reverse complement strand
GCATATATTCTCAGTCCGATATATATAACAGCGCCGTAATCAGCAATACGGCCGAAGAATGCGACGGATGCAACAATAGGGCAACCGGCACCATAAGCATTAAAGACGACAATACGTCTTCTGAAATTTACGGGATGTATAATTCCTCCGAAAACAACATATATAATAGTTTTTCTTTTGGAACGGGACAGGGAGCTACAAAAAATGGTTCGGACGGCTCGATAATTATCACTAAATCAGAAACGAGCAGCGGTAACATTATTGGTATGCAGGGCGGTAAAAATCTCTATAACGCTTACGCCAATACCAGTGACGGTGTAAATACCAATGTTAGAGCAGTGGGAAAAATCAATATTACCCATAATGGATATGGCGACGTTATCGGTATCAGGGGAACAAACAGCGCCGGCAAGATAAACAATGCGCTGGCATACCTGAATTCGGCCGTCTCGGATGCTGTGGCGGAAGGTTCAATCGTATTGTCAGGAAAAGGCAACGTTTACGGAATATACGGCAACGGGACGATAGCCAACAGCGAAACCCAGTTTAATAAAAACTATAATATGCTTAAGGATTTCAGTTCCCACGGCGTAATTGACGTAACCACGCGGTCTGATACGGCAGCGGCTTATGGTATTTATGCAGCGGGTGCCAAGGATACCAAAACAAGTGTATATAATGCGATGGGATACAACAGTACCGGCGATATTAAAGTTCGCAATACATCTGGCGGCAGTGCGTTTGGCATATATTCCGCGGCGCAGACCTATACCGGTGATGATGATGTCGTCTATTACAATAATACATATAATGCTTTCCGTTCGTCAGCTATCTATGGTGATAGCGTCGCTACCGGAAATATTGACATGACAATAGAGGGATACAGTTCTCTTGGTCAGCAGGTTGCAGGGATTTATGCCGCAGGCAATGCTTTTAACTCTTATGCCAATTCCGGTTCTGACGTTATGTTGGAAACGATAGGCAATATAACCATAAACGATAAAAGCGAAACCGGAAATATGAACCTTCGCGGTATTGAAAGCAACGGGGCTACGATAGCCAATGCATACAGTACGGGGCAAAATCAGAATACGGCAACAAAAGTAACCGGCAACATAAACGTAAATATTCTTGCCACCAAAAACGGTTTGTCAACGGCTTCGGGAATTTTCAGCGATTCGATAAATCCGCAGGGAACAAAGATTTATAATGCGGCTTTGGTTAATGATAAAAATAACGTTGAAGGAAACATCACTGTAAATGCTTCCAGCGGACGGGCGCCGAACCGTATGTACGGCATTTACGCGACAAGTTACAAAACCGGAGAAAACGCCGAAGATGCACAGCCCAAGACTGTATATAATGCCTATTATGAAAACGGAAGCGATGTTGCAGAAGGGAAAGTGCGCGGAAATATAAACGTCATTGCAAAAAACGCGACTACAAATTCAATGGGTGAATATTACGGCATCTATGTACAGGACGGTGCTGCTTATAATGCATACAGCTCAAACGCCAATGCCGATGTAATCGGAACTATTACGGTCGATGTTGTCGGCGGAGCTAACGGCGGCATTGCGGCAGGTATGTACGGCAGCAATGCGACATTGAACAATTCCGGTGCCGGTTCGTCCATAAATGTAACCTCAAAAGGCAAGGCCATTGCCTATGGCATGAAAGGCGATAATGCTCATATCACAAACAATGCGGAAATCAATGTCAAAAGCACCGGTGGTGCCGATGCATACGGAATATATGTCAATAAAGGGTCTGCAATTAATGATGTCAGCGGGGTAATTAACGTTACCGGAGATGGCAATAACTATGGTATCTATGCAATATCCGACGGTACGGCTTCGGGTAAGGCGACCGTTATAAACCGCGGTACGATTAATTTGACCGGGAACGGGAATAATACCGGTATTTATGCCGCCGGCGAAACGGCAACCGTCAGCAATACCGGAACAATAAATATAAACGGCGAGGGCTGCAGCGGCGGCGATTGCAACAATGGCTCGTCAATCGTTTTGGAAAATGGCGCAACGTTTGACAACAGTGGTACGACCTCCAGTACCGGCAGCATGGATTTTAACGAATGGGGCGGCAATGTCGTATTGAGCCAGGGCGGAAAATTTGAAGCCGAAGACAGTATCAGCGGCGATTTGAAAGTATCCTCAAATGTCGTAACCGATACTTTTAAAACGACATCAATGGTGGAAGACGCTCTCACGGCTGATGATGTCAGCGGTGTTAACCTGAGTTCAAAATCCTACCTCTACAATGCCGGAGTTAAAGAAAACGACAAAGGCAGCTATGATGTTGTCATGGAAATGAAAGACTTTAATGAAGTTACAAATGACGATATGGCGGCATATCTGGAACAAAATTATGCAAATGAAAAGAACAGTGAGCTTTTCAATGCGTTGAAATCGGCCTCGACAGCCCGCGAATACCGGCAGACGGAAGCCGATGTTACCGGAACGTCGACATTGCCGAATATGGCACAGGAAAATCTGAAAGTTCAGCGCAGTCTGGACCGTACAATGATGGCACAGTTGTTTAAAGACGGCGAAGACGTCCGAAGAATGGTCGGAGCCGACGGATTGTATATCGGACGCGATGACCACGGAACACTCAGCGGATATGATATAACATCGCAGAGTATGTATGCCTTGTACGATAAAAAAATGGACAACAGCTATCGTCTCGGTCTTGGTATGAGCTTTACGCATACCGATACGGATTATAATAACGATTCGACCAGAAAGAGCTTTATGGTTCAGGGGTATGTTCCGTTAACCTATACGAACGGTAAAGGGTTGACGGCAGTTTCGATGGCTCGTCTGGGCTTTGCTGATGGCGATTATAAACGGCGGGGATACAAACATACCTATGAAGCCGATACGACCGAAATTACCTATGGCTGGCTGAACGAATTGCGCTATACGATGAATCTCGGAGTCGTAAATCTGACGCCGTTTGTCGGGTTGAATGCAGTCGGGTGGTATCAGGACGATATAGATGAGGGAAATGATGCGTTGGCATTGCAGATTGCGTCATCCCATGTCTTTTCTCTTGAAAGCGCTCTGGGACTGTATATAGACAAGGATGTGGAATTTGCACCGGATAATAAGCTGAATGTAGCATTGGGTATAGGATATTATCATGAGTTTGCCGACCCATACCGCGGTTTGGATGCACAAATTAATGATACCATCGGCTCATATAAGCTTCGTGATGTAGAACATCTTAATTCGCGTGATCGCGGCATTTTGTCGGCAAAAGTTAATTATGATTATAAAGATTTTTCAATTTACGGCGAACTGATGCAGTATCTGGAAAAGGAATATCCGATAAAAGTTGACGTTGGTCTTAAATATAAATTTTAAATAAAATGCCTTTTGTCAGGTATTTGTGCAAAAAAAAATATGAATATGGATAAAAAAAGCTTTATTTTAAAATTTTTTATGTTATAAAGTTGACATAATCTTTCATAAAAACTTGAAAGTGGGGTCGAAAGCCCCGCTTTTTTGTTACTTCGGACAAGGAGAATATAATGCAGAGGCATTATTTGGCAGATATAATAGAACCGGTTGTTGACGGGGAAGGGTTTGAAACGGTCAGGATTCTGACAATGGGTGAAACCAATCAGACATTGCAGATTATGATTGAACATAAAGACCATGATAAAGAACTGACGGTAGATGACTGTGCCAAGGTCAGCCGCGCTGTTTCGGCGGCGTTGGACGAGGCGGATCCGATAGAAAACCGCTATACGCTGGAAGTCAGTTCTCCGGGGCTTGACCGTCCGTTGACCAAAGCTGAACATTTCCGCCGTTTTACAGGATACGTTGTCAAACTGGAAACTGTTGAACCGGTAGAAAAGAGAAAGCGTTTTAAAGGAATTGTAAAGGCCGTATCCTCAGACAACGTTATAACGCTTGAAATGGACGGTGCGGATTTTGATATTGCCTTTGACAATGTAGCCAAGGCAAAAATCGTATTAACCGACGAACTGTGGGAGCAGTATCTGAAATCCCGCAAATCGTCAGATGCTTGATTGTTTAACCTAACCAGAGATGGATTAACCATTAATTTATTTAACCCACATAAAAAGAGGACACTATGGAAAATATTGTTAATATGCCCAGACCGGAAATTCTTATGGTAGCCGATACCGTTGCCAGAGAAAAGAATATTGACCGTGAAGATGTTTTTAAGGCTATGGAAGAAGCTATCCAGAAGGCCGGCCGTTCCAAATACGGGTTTGAACATGATATACGGGTAAATATTAACCGCAAGACCGGTGCTATCACATTAGCTCGTTACCGTGCTGTCGTTGACGTGATAGAAAACGAAACGACGGAGCTGACACTGGCAGAAGCTCAGCGGATAAACCCGGACATAAAAGTCGGAGAATATATCATAGACCCTCTGCCGCCGATTGATTTCGGCCGTATTGCGGCTCAGACTGCCAAGCAGGTCATTATGCAAAAGGTTCGTGAGGCCGAGCGCAACAAACAATATGAAGAATATAAGGAAAAGATTGGTACGATTATCAATGGTACGGTTAAACGGGTTGAATTCGGTAATGTAATCATTGATATGGGTAAAACCGAGGCTGTTTTGCGCCGTGATGAAATCATTCCCCGGGAAAATTTCAAAAACGGCGACCGCGTTCGTGCTTATGTGCTGGATGTCCGTCGCGAAACTCGCGGACCGCAGATTTTCCTTTCTCGCACTTGTCCGGAATTTATGGCCAAGCTGTTTACGTCCGAAGTGCCGGAAATTTATGACGGTCTGGTAGAAATTATGGGTGTGGCGCGTGACCCGGGCTCAAAAGCGAAAATTGCCGTTCGCGCCAAGGATTCGTCTATTGACCCGGTAGGTGCTTGCGTAGGCTTGCGCGGCATTCGTGTTCAGGCGGTTGTAACCGAACTTCAGGGTGAAAAAATTGATATTGTGCCGTATTCTGCCGATAAGGCACAGTTTATCGTCAGCGCCTTGTCTCCGGCAGAGGTAAGCAAGGTGGTACTTGACGAAGAAAATAACCGGATTGAGGTTGTTGTTGCCGAAGACCAGTTTTCCATTGCTATCGGCCGCCGCGGCCAGAATGTCAAACTTGCGTCTCAGCTGGTCGGCTCTGATATTGACATTTTGACGGAAGAGCAGGAGCGCGAACGCCGTGCCAATGAAAACCGGATTCGCTCTGAGCGTTTCGTCTCGGCGCTTGATGTCGATGAAATGATTGCTCACGTTTTGATTTCTGAAGGCTTTTCAACGGTTGACGAGATTGCGATGGTTGATTTGTCCGAGCTTTCTTCAATTGACGGTTTTGATGAAGATTTGGCGACCGAACTGCAAAATCGCGCCAAAGCTTTTGTTCAGAAACGTAACGAGGAATTTGCCGAAAAGAGCAAGTCGCTTGGGGTTGATGACAGCCTGAAAACGATTTCCGGACTTGACCAGGATATGATTTTAAGCTTGGCCGAACACGGCGTTAAAACGCTTGATGATTTGGCAGACCTTGCTGCCGATGAACTTATTGAGATTCTCGGCGACGGCGTTATTACCGAAGTTGAAGCCAACCGAGTTATAATGGCCGCCCGAGAGCATTGGTTTGCCGACGAGGAAAAGAACTAAGCGGAGGTTCGGATGTCAAGAGAGCTGATTGAGCGCAAATGTATTGTGGAAGGAACCGTAAAGCCGGTAGCGGAGTTGCTGCGCTTTGTGGAATTGAACAATGCCCTTTTGCCGGACTTTAATAAAAAGCTTCCGGGGAAAGGAATGTATGTTACCGGCAATCGGCTCTCTCTGACGAAAGCATTGGAGAAAAAGCTCTTTAATAAGGCAAGCCGCCATAATCTGAAAATCGCCGAAGGGTTTGCCGAAATGGTTGAGGATTTAATAAAACAAAAGGCATTGGACAGTCTGAACCTGGCCCGGAAAGCCGGTGCATTGGTTACAGGTTTTGAAAAAGTGAAAGAGGCAGTCAAAAAAAACAAAGTAGATTTTATCGTGGAAGCGGCGGATGCCGGCGACGACGGGAAAGAAAAAGTGGCATTCTTTGCTAAAAGTATTGAAATATTTAATTTATTTAGTATAGATGAATTAGATATGGCTTTAAATAAAGAAAATACGGTACATCTGGCTGTTTTAAAAAGCGATATGTCCCGTATGGTTTATAATAATTTAAAAAAATATCAAAACTTTTTATCGTAAACGGAGAAAATGGCAAAAAACTAACATTATCCGGAAAATCCACCCTCACTTTGAAAAAAACGAATATGACTCTGAAACCCGAGGGCAAAAAGGTTGTTCAGGTAGAAGTCAGAAAGAAAAGGTTTGTAAATCCGCAGACGCAGTCCAAGCCGGCGGTTGAAATTGATGAAACTCTGGCACAAAAGCTGGAGCTTTTGGCTAAAGCAAAAGAACACGAAGCTAAAAGAAAACAGGAAGAAGAAGAAAAAGCTTTGCTGCGCCAGAAGCAAAAGGAAGAAGCTTTAAAAAAGCAACAGGAAGAAGCTGAGAAAGAAGCTCGTGAAAAAGCTGCGGCAGAAAAGGCTGCAGCCGAGCGTAATGAAAAAAATGCCGCTTCAGCCGTTAATTTTTCCGAAAGTGATAACAAATCCTATAATTCCAAGCATAAAAAAGATGATTATGATGAGGATGACGAGGATGATGACTACTACGCCAAAAAAGGCAAAAAGTCTTCGCCGGCAGAAAGCGGAAAACCGATAAGCCGCGAAGAGGCATTTGAACAGGAACGCAAAAAAATTCAGAAACGCAGTTTTGAAACGCCGAAACGCAATACGAAAATCAGCGTTAACTCGTATATGTTTAATGATGATGACGACGATGATTACGGTTATGGGGCACCTCGCCGTCGTTTTAAGAAAAAGGCGCCGAAACCGCAAAGCCAGCCGCAGGCTCCTCAGGAAAAAATAATCAAAGAAGTCATAATCCCTGAAATTATCACTGTGCAGGATTTGGCAAACCGTATGGCGGAAAAAAGCTCTGATGTTATCAAAAAGCTGATGTCCTTGGGCGTTATGGCGACGATTAACCAGGCGATTGATGCCGATACGGCGCAGATTGTCGTTGAAGAAATGGGGCATAAATTTAAACGCGTGGCCGAAAGCGATGTTGAGGAAGGCCTGACCGGTCCGGCTGATACCGAGGCCGATTTGCTGCCTCGTCCGCCGGTAGTAACTGTTATGGGACACGTTGACCACGGTAAAACGTCCTTGCTGGATGCACTGCGTGAAACGAATGTTGCTGCGCGTGAAGCAGGCGGTATTACGCAGCATATCGGCGCTTATCAGATTACGCTGGACAATGGCCAGAAAATTACGTTCATTGATACGCCGGGACACGAAGCATTTTCTGAAATGCGTGCCCGCGGAGCCAAGGTAACCGATATTGTCGTTTTGGTTGTTGCCGCCAATGACGGGATTAAACCGCAGACTGTTGAAGCTATCCGCCATGCTCAGGCGGCAAATGTTCCGATTGTGGTTGCGATTAATAAGATAGACTTGCCCGGTGCAGACCCGATGAAAGTCAAAACCGAGTTGTTGCAGCATGGTATTGCCGTAGAAGAAATGGGCGGCGAAAGCCTGTGCGCGGAGGTTTCGGCCAAAAAACGCATCAATATTGACAAACTTGTTGAGGCAATTTTGCTGCAGGCGGAAATTTTGGACTTAAAAGCTAATCCGAACCGTGCCGCCGAAGGTGCCGTTATTGAAGCCAAAATGGAAAAAGGGCGCGGAAATGTTGCGACAGTTCTGGTACAAAACGGAACTTTAAAAGTCGGTGAAGTATGCATTGCCGGCAAAGAGTGGGGACATGTCCGTGCCATGTTTAATGAAAACGGTAAAAAGGTGTTTGAAGCAGCACCGGCAACGCCGGTTGAGGTTTTGGGGCTGCAGGGGACGCCTTCTGCCGGTGATGATTTTATCATCGTTAAAGATGAAAACCAGGCGCGCGAAGTAACCGCTTACCGTATTCGTAAAGAACGTGAAGCCAAATTGGTCAAAAGCGCAAAATCGGCGATGGAACAAATGCTGGATAAAATTAAATCCGGTGAATCCAAGCAATTGGCCGTTATCATCAAGGCTGACGTTCAGGGTTCTATTAATTGGAATTATGGAGACGATGGAGGGATAATTAATAAATTGTCCACTGATGAAGTTTCCGTGCATATTCTGCATTCGGCAGTCGGTCCGATTTCTGAATCTGACGTAACCTTAGCCAAAGCATCAAATGCATTTATTATCGGCTTTAACGTCCGTGCCATTCCGCAGGCTAGGGACATGGCTCGCCGCGATGGAATTGATATCCGCTACTATTCCATCATTTATGATGTTGCCGATGATGTGAAAAAAGGTCTTGAAGGTTTGTTGTCGCCGGAATTGAGAGAAAAATTCCTCGGCTATGCCGAAATCCGCAATGTATTTAATATTACCGGTGTCGGCAAGGTGGGTGGCTGTATGGTTACTGAAGGTATGGTAAAGCGCGGTGCAAAAGTGCGCCTGCTTCGTGATAACGTTGTTATTCATGATGGAAATCTGGCTCAGCTGAAACGCTTTAAAGAAGACGTCAAGGAAGTTAAAGAAGGCTACGAATGCGGGATGAGTTTCGAAAATTATAATGACATTCAGGTTGGTGATTATATTGAATGTTATGAAATAGAAACAATTGCGGCAAAACTTTAAAGGGGAAAAGCCTATGATAAGCAGAAACAGCAAAGAGCCGTCGCAGCGTCAGCTCCGTATTGCTCAGGAGATAAGGAAAATTATTGCCGGCGCTCTGGAAAAAGGAGAAGTCCGCAATCCTTTAATCTTAGACAATCTGGTAACGATAACGGACGTTGACATTTCGCCGGATTTAAAATACTGCACTGTCTATTTTATGACTTTGAACGGGAAAAATCTGGGGCAGATTGAAGATGATTTGAATGCCGAAGTCTGGGGAATGAAAAAACTGATAGCTTCCAAATTAAAACTTCGCTATACGCCGGATTTGAACTTTCGGATGGATACTTCTTTTGCCGAAGTCGACAGGATTGAAAAACTGTTGCGCGACCCCAAAGTTGAGCAAGACTTGAAAAAAGAATAAAGGTTTCATCAAAGATGAGGTTCTCTGAAAGAAGAGGCAAAGAATAAATTTATTCCATATGAAAAATCCCTTTAAGCGCTTTGGCCTAAAGGGATTTCTTTTAGAAGAGTTTGCCTTCGGTAACCTTTGGGCAAACAAAGTCGGGATAAATTTGTTGGGTTTCAATCAGCGACATCACAGTTTTGTCGTTAACGTCTTTCCCCTGCTGCAGAATAGTATATTCCGTTACGCCGCCTTCAACAACAAGACAGGATTTTATACCAGCCCGGTTGGCTCCGAGAATGTCTGTTTGCAGAGTGTCGCCGACCATCAGAATTTGTTCTTTCGAAACATTTTCAAATCCTCTTAATGCCCGGTCAAAAATCTTAGGATCCGGCTTGCCGTAAATGACGGTTTTGCCCCCCATCTGCCGAAAAGCCTGACAAATAAGACCTTGCCGGACAACAAATTTACCACCTTCGTTAGCGCGCAAGTCCGGATTGGCACAGACCATTTCCAAATTACGTTTGCGGATTTTTTCCAGTTTCGGAATAAAGTCATCAATATCCATTCTGTCCTCACCGTGAATCTGTGGTACGCCGCAATAGGCAAAATCAGCTTTTTCCATATCTTCTGTAACCGAATAGACCGAATCTTTAAATAAATCCGGCAGCTTGTCTTCTGGACGTTTAAAATTTGCTGTCCCAAAAACATACATTGTTGTTCCCGGAACAGGAACATCGCCGCGTTGAATGGCTTCGTATCCGAACTGGCCGGAAGTAACGACATCATCATAATGTACGCCTTTGAACATGCCTTTCTTGGCATATTTGCTGACAGCATCGGCAGAACCGAAAGAAGCATTTGACAATATGATAACTATCTTTCCGTCTTCTCTCAGTGTTTTCAAAGTTTGCAAAACGGTCGGGCTAACGCCGGAACCAAAGTTGATTACCCCGTACATATCAAAGATGACGACTTTCATCTCTTTGACAATTGTTAAAAATTTTTCCATAAGAATAAAATTAATGACATAAAAATTATATTTGTCTAAAATGTATCATCATTAGCCTGTTAAGTCAATATAAAATAATGGCAAAATAAAATTTTTGTATTATAATCAACCCGAAAAGAAAATTTACGATAGGAAAAAAACATGAAAAGTTTTATTGACGAATTTAAGAAATTTGCCATGCGCGGCAATGTTATTGATATGGCTGTCGGTATTATTATTGGTGCTGCATTTGGCAAAATAGTCGATTCTCTGGTAAAAGACATTATGATGCCGCCAATAGGCCTGCTATTGGGAAAAGTTGATTTTTCCGATTTGAAGCTTTATCTGACCCACGGTGAGAATCCGGTAACCGTAAACTATGGGTTGTTTATCAATGCGTTGATTAGTTTTCTGATTGTAGCCTTTGCCGTATTTATTCTGATTAAGGCTATTAATAAGCTTCAGGAAAGAATGGTTAAAGAAGAAGCAGCAGCAGCTCCGGCAGAGCCGGCAACAAAAATCTGTCCGTATTGCTGTTCGGAAATCTCTGCCCAAGCCTGCCGTTGTCCACACTGCACATCTGAATTGAAATAGAAAAACAGCTTGCTTCCTGTATCAACTGCAAAAATTTAAAGAGCAATGCTGGCAATGCGGCGCAACGTCGAAATTTTTGACTCGGCAGAAATTTCAAGTTGATATAAGAGGTAAAGGTACGAAAGAAAACGGGCGCATCTGTTTTGACGGTAAAGTTGATGCGATTATCTTCCCTGATAAAAAGCTCTGGATATATCTGCCGGTGTTAAAATTTTGGTTTCGTTTTCTTCCTTTTGGGTTCTTGCCTTGCCTTTAGTTTGGTTATTGGCAAAATCGGAACGTTCATCCATACGGCTCAGAGCGTATGTCGTTTTTCCCAAATCGTTGGATACGGTCTGAATACCGCCTTGGTTTCTGACTTGCAGTTTGTCAGTGTAATAAATCATATTATTATCTTTGTTGCAACAGGCAAGCATAAGCTCTTTCAATTTCAGATCGGCATCGTCAGAACGGTTGACAATATTGGCAAATTGCTTTTTCAGATATTGGTCTTTATCTTTATCATTTTTTAAGCCGCGCTCTTCAAGATAGCGGTCAATAGCCAAAAGTCCGTCGGTACTGGGCGAAAAGGAATTGGCGGAAGCTGTTATTTGTTGGGTAATTTCTTTTTTAGGCATCATCAAAGCGACACAGTCATCGGGAATGTCAATCTTTGTTCCGTAACCGATATCCAGATTTTTTGTCATATCCTTTAATATTTGCTGCTGCTCTCTTGCCGCTATGATACTGTTGACGATATTTGAGGAAGTACCTGACCTCGCCACATCGGAAAACTGTTCGGAACTGTAACCGGGGAGATATTCTTTATCCCAATGTTCTGACGCCAGTCTTGCAATTCTGCCGATATCTTCGGAGAAAGCGGGGTTAAAACCATTTTTTTCAACAGAGTCTCTTAACCCGGGAACGATATCCATAATCTCGCCGATAGGTCTTTTCTCTCCGTTTAACTCTATTGTTTCCATTCCGGAAGCTTTGCAGTTTCTCCAAATATTGGCCAAGGTAAGACATTGCACCGTGTAAGCAGTTTTTTCCGTAACATAGTCTTTCTCAACTTTCATATCTGCTGTTTGGTACAAGCGGGAATCTTCATCAATCTGTCCGCGCACATCATGAACAAAATGCGTATTTTCATGACGTTCGGCAGCAATCTCCGCCGTCGGATTATTCGACATTAAGTGCAAATCCCAACTGTTTGGTATACGTTCGTTCAAAATATCCAATATCTCTTTGGATACGTTCCACTTGGGCATATGGACTTTTTTATCGCTTGAATCATAAAATGCCATATTGTCATAGTTATAATCTTCCTTGGTCTGAACGTTTCGTGTTTCCCGTTCTATTTCGTTTTTGGGTGATTTGAAATTCGATTTGTATTTTTTATAATCCGTATCCAATTCCTCTTCAATAACAAATCCCGGAAAAGGACCGATGGCCGTTTCCGTTTCTGCAATTTTTTTATTGTCATCGGCAACCGGCATCTGTAATTGCTGTACTAATCGGTTGCCTTGGTCTTCCTTAACCTTGAGATATGTTTCCGGATTTTCGCAGATAAAATCGGCTCTTTTGGCGTCTTGCTTCATTTCTAAATGTACAGCCTCTTTTTCCGGCATATTCGGGTGGGCTTCTTGAGCCTGCATTGCGGGAGTGCTTCCCAGCGCAATAACCATGGCAGCTGTTTTTGCTTTCTCTTTTATCTCATCAAATGTCGCCATTGTAAAGCTCCGATATAACAATAATTCCCGCTGTCTGTTTCCATAATAGCAGAAAAAAGATGTAAAGTAAAGGAAAAAGGCGATTCGCTAACGCTTCTCAGCAGCAGGAGAAGCCTCTGCCTCGACAGGAGTATCGTCTTCTTTTCTGAAAGACTCATACAGCAGTAACACAATACCCGATAAAACCAGCGGCAGCAGATAATAAATAATGCGGTAAGCAATCAACGCGCCGAATAAAATCGCTTGGTTGTCCTGTCCGGGAAGAATATTGGAGAAAACGAGTTCAAAAACGCCAAGCCCTCCGGGAACCTGGCTGTATACGCCAAGAACCTGAGCTATGATGAATGCTCCCATAAACGTAACAAAGTCAATCTCGACAAAACAGATTAAAACGGAGTAAAGCACCAGCGATGCCATCACGATATCAATACTGCCGATAAAAACCTGCTCAAGCGCCAGTTTAAAATTCGGCATCCGGAAATCCACTCCTTTAATAACCAAATCCTTTTTATAATAAATGCTGGCCCACAAATAAACAGCAAGACCGATAACCGACAGTATCATAGTTATAAAAGTCGACATTTTGGTGGAATCATTTCCGCCGAAAGCATGATCCGGCGTCAAAACATAACCGATAATAATCAGAAAGAAACAGGCTACAAGATAAGTAAAGCCGGAAAACGTTACCATTTTGACAATATCTCCGGGGCTTATTCCCCATCTGGAATAAAAGCGGTAGCGAACCGTACCGCCGGAAACGATGGCATGACCGGCATTGTTGCTGATGGAAAAGCCGACAAATCCGGTCAGAATCCATTTCCATGCAGCCAGTTTTCGTTGAATGTATTTTAGTGCCAGATAATCGTATGTAGATAAGGCAACATAGCCGGTAAACGAAGCGCAGAGGGCATAGAGAAGATTGTCCAGCGGAATGCTCAGCAGCGCATTTTTAAGCTCTTCCATGGAATATTTCGACAACTGCCTGTATATCATATATGCAGCCAGAACAAAGAAAAATAGTCCAAGCCAGGAAACGATTTTATTTAGTGCTGATGAAGCTTTCACCTTATTATTCTCCCGTAATTCTTAGTTAACCGTTTGCGTTGCCAAATCAGAATCCAAATTTGTATCAATGTAGACTTTCAGGCTGTTACCGAATGTCTGACGTATGAAAGAGGTAAGCTGGGAAGGGGCAGGTTTGTAGTTTTCCGCCTCAGATTGCACGGCCAGCAAATCTTCTATCCTCAAACTTTTTTCTATGTCGTCGCGCTTTTCTGCAGCTTCGCTCATACCCATAACCGAAGCGACATTATACAGGACATGGGCGTTTTTTATATTGCGCGTGTAAACCTTTCCTTCGGCCAGAATATCCGCCAGCCGCATAATGGCTTCCGGATTGCCCTGCGCAACCGACATACGCAGGTATTGTACGGCTCTGTTATAATTCTTCGGAGTTCCCCAGCCGTTGATATAAAAATCCGAAAGTACGTATTGAGCCTCGTCATACTGCGCGTCTGCTGCGGCCTTAATCAGCAGAAAAGCCTTTTTATAGTCGGGGCTGACCAAAAAGCCTTTATAGTAGGAATAACCCAGCAGAAATTTTGCCGTATTGTTTGTCGTCTGTGCCTGTTCCAGAAGCTTATATATTTTTTCAAAGTCCCCAGATAAATAATTGCCAGATTGACGGCCGCATCATTGCTGCCCAGTCTTGCTGCTTCGTCAAAATATTTTATGGCTGTCGGATAATCGACTTTGGTTCCGAGGCCGTTGAAATACAGGCTGCCCAGATTGTTAAGAGCGACGGCGTTCTTTTTTTCGGCCGCCTGTTCGTAATAGGCAAGAGCTTGTTTATAGTCAGCCTTAACGCCGTTGACGCCGTACAGGTACATATAGCCGAGGTCAAGCTGCGCTTCAATATCCCCGGCAGCAGCTTTCTGTTTCATTTCTTCAAGGCTGACTGTCTTTTTTTCTTTGGATTTGTCTTCGCCTCCAAACAAATCAAGCGTGTCGCCGATTGTCGAAGTAACTTTGTCTGTTTTGGTACGGGCCTGCTTTTTCTGTCCGAAATCCAGTTTTTCTTCTTTAACCGCTGCGCCGGCAATGTCTTCTACCCCCAATTCCAGCTGTGCGCTCTGGGCACAGACGTCCGCCGCTGCGCAGACTGCCAGTCCGAACAAAATAAAACCGGTATTTTTCATATGATTCCGCCCCTGTTTTGAAAATATCACCAAAAAACAGCATATCGCAAAAATATATTGCTTTCAAGCCAAAATAAAGTATAAAAAACAGATTGTAAATTTTAAACCGCAAGATATCCTAACTAATCAACAGGATAAACTGATAAAACTATAAAAAAATGATAAATGAAGCACCCGTATATACCTTAAAAGACATCAGCCTGACATTTGGCGTCCGGCCGTTGTTTACGTCTGTCAGCCTGAATATCTGCCGCGGGGACAAGATATGCCTTGTCGGTCGTAACGGCAGCGGAAAATCGACACTGCTTAAAATTATTTCCGGCGTTATGGAACCGGACGGGGGCGAGGTGTTTGTCCAGCCGGGGCTTAAAATTGCGTATATGGAACAGGCGGCTGATTTTTCAAAATACGAAACGCTTCAGGACGTCATTCTGTCGGGGCTGGATGCAGAAACAAAAGAGAGCCAGGCATACCGTGCCGATATATTGGCCGGGCAGCTTGACATAAAAAGAGAAATCAGCCCGAAAACGGCATCCGGCGGCGAACTTAAAAAGGCAGCGCTGGCCAGAGCGCTGATTGGAGAGCCGGATATCCTGCTTCTGGATGAACCGACGAACCATCTGGATATAACTACGATAGAAAAGCTTGAAGAAATCGTCAGACAGTTTTCCGGCGCCGTCGTCGTCATCAGTCATGACCGTTCTTTCTTAAACCATGTATCCAATCGTACGCTGTGGCTGGATCGGGGAATTGTCCATTCCGGCAGCCGCGGATTTGCTTTTTTTGAAGAATGGCAGGATGAAATAATCAATCAGGAAATTATTAAAGAAAAACACCTGAATAAAAAGATTGAAGAGGAAACAGAGTGGCTTCACAAGGGAGTAACGGCTCGCCGCCGTCGCAATCAGGGGCGTTTGCGCCGATTGCAACAGCTGCGTCAGGAGCGCCGCGAACAGGTAAAGCGGATGGGGTCGGTTGATTTGGAAATAAAAGAAGCTGCCGTTCGTTCCAAACTGGTAATGGAGGCCAAACATATCTGTAAGAAGTTTGGCGAAAGGGAAATAGTCAAAGATTTTTCCCTGCGTGTGCTGAAAGGGAACCGCATTGGCATAGTCGGTCCCAATGGTTCGGGAAAGACCACGCTGGTAAAGCTTCTGACACAGCATTTGGCGCCTGACAGCGGATTTGTCCGGTTGGGGAAAAATCTGGAAATGGCATATTTTGACCAAAACCGGGAGATGCTTGACCCGGATAAAACGCTTTGGCGGACATTGTGCGGAGAGGGGGATCATATTTATGTCCGCGGGCATTATCGCCATGTTATCGCTTATCTGAAAGATTTTCTGTTTACGCCGGATCAGGCGCAAAGTCCGGTTTCCTGTCTGTCCGGCGGTGAGAAAAACCGGCTGATGCTGGCGTTGTCGCTGGCTCGGGAGTCGAATTTCCTTGTTTTGGATGAACCGACCAATGATTTGGATATGGATACGCTGGACTTGCTGCAGGAGGTTTTGGATGAGTATGAAGGAACAATCCTGCTGGTAAGCCATGACCGCGACTTTTTAAATAAAATTACGACATCAATGCTGTATATGCGGGGAGATGGCAGCGTCATTGAGCACATCGGCAGTTATGAAGAGCTTTATGACAAATATATCGCTCGGGACGGCAGTTTTGGCAGAAAAGCGCCGGCAGAAACAAAACGCCAGCCGTATGCGGTTCCGAAATCCGGACGCTCTGTTTCTGAATCTGTACAGTCAGATTCGGCAATCGTATCTGAAAATAGCTCTCAGGCGAAAACAGTCCGCCTCAGTTACAAAGATCAGCGGCTGTATGAAATTTTGCCTGGTGAAATAGCCTCTATTGAGCAGAAAGTAGCCGTTTTGGAAAAAGAATTGTCCGACCCCGGGCTTTATGCTGCGGATGAAAAAAAGTTTTACGCTTTGAGCGGGCAATTGCAACAGCTGCAAAAAGAAAAGGACGAAAAAGAAACCCAATGGCTCGAAATTGAGTTGCTAAAAAGCTCATTATAAATATATCAATAACTTAGCCTCTGCTTTAAACTGTCATGCGAGTTAAGCAGTATCGCCCTTTTAGCAAAGGAATGTAAAATGGCTAAAAAGAAAGATGTTCAATTGGCAAGTTCCGAAACAGGTCTGGCCGATATTAAATATACAAATCGTCTGTTTTTAGATTTATTATATAACTTAAGCAAATATCCCCATGCCAAAAAGTCCAAGCGCCTTGTGCGCGAAGGGCTTTTTGACTTTGAGGAAAACAATGTATTCAGAGCATCAAAAGCAAAAAAATAAACTTTGTTAATTAAGAAAAATTAACACTTTGGATTAACTCCGGGCGGACTGCCTAACTCACCTTGTCGCTGGTTGCTTTCACCGAAAGTCAACGGTCTGCCCGCCCTCAGGAAATTTCTTTCAGCTCGCCCAGACTTAAAGCAGATAGTACAGAAAAGATAAATAATTTATACGTTTACCATATAGCAAAGCAGCCCGAGAAGCACAATCGATGCGAAAATTCCGGCAAAGACGTCATCAAGCATAACGCCGTAAGCGTTTTTGATTTTTGTATCGGCATATTTGACCGGTCCCATTTTCAAAATGTCAAAAAAGCGGAAAAAGATAAATCCGGCTGCATAATAGAGCAGGCTGGACATTCCGGTCAGATATTCCGGCGCCATATAGGCCACAAAGGAAAAAGAAAGCAGCTGCCCGACCGTTTCGTCAATGACAACTTTGGAAGGATCGCTGTCCCCGCTTTCTTCAATAACGGCTTCCGTAGCTCTCACGCCCAGTACAAACAATACCGCTGCCGCAGCCATCAAGGCCCAGAAGCCGCCGAAATAAATCAAAGCGTATGCAAGGGGAAGCGTCCCCAGAGAACCCATGGTTCCGGGCGCAATTTTGGACAGACCCAATCCGAAATATGTGGCAATAATGCGTGCTGATTTTTGGTTCATGGCTGTTATTCCTGTGCTGTGGTTATTTATTCCGGTCAAACCCCGTTATGGCAGAAATTCTACATTGTAACAAACATTCTCCACAACAAAGCGGTTTTACTGCAAAACGAATATATAATTTCAATTGTGTTTTACAATCGGAAAAGATTTTATCCACGAATAATTAATAAATTAGTGCTATAAAAAAAACAAAAGGAGAAAATAATGTCCAAAAAAGTTTTTTACGGCATCTTTTTTTTATTGCTGGTATCCATAGCCGGCGTTGTCGGATTAATGTTGTCTTCTGCCGATATGGATTCGCCATTTAAAGCGCCGCTTCCCAAAGTTATTGCTTCGGCGCGCCTGCCGCATCCGGAGAAAATCCGTATTCAAAAAAACAAATGTCCAGCTGCTCCGGGAAAAGTAAATATCGTTCTGGTAACCGATTCCCGCTATGTAACGCCGACGGCGGTTTCCATGTATTCCGCCATAAAAAACAAATGTCCGCAAAGTACTTATAATTTTTATGTCGTCGCTGAAGAGATTACCCGCCGGGATGAAAATATGTTGCTTAATCTGCAAAAGCTGGCGCCGGGAACGGTCCATGTCAAAATTATTCCGCAGCAGGAACTGGATTTGCCTTATGAAAATATGCAGCGCTTTATGCAGTATAAAGTCGGTATGCATAAAATTTTTCTCCCGGATACCCTGAAAGAACTGGACAAAGTGATTTATATGGACGGGGACACTTTGGTTTTAAAAGATTTGCGGGAACTGTTTGATATAGATGTTTCAACGGTTTATGCCGCGGTAGCCAAAGACGGGATATTCTATCGCTTTCCTAAAGAGATGGCGGAGATAGGGCTTGATAAACGCGGATTTTATTTTAACAGCGGCGTAATGCTGTATAATCTGAAACTGCAGCGGCAGGACAATGTTGTGGCAAAGCTGGTGGAATACGTCAAAACCCATGAAGATTTCTTTGGGGATCAGGATGTTCTTAATGTCGTGTTTGGCAGTAAATTGAAACTGATGTCATACCGCTATAATTGTATCAGTACTTTTTTTGAAGAAGATGACCTTGTTTTTCTCAGCCGTTATTTTGGCGAGGAACTGCCCCGCGATACGTTTTACATATATGAAAATGCAACAGTTATCCATTATGCCGGTGACAAACCGTGGCAGGATAACTATAAGCCGGAATTTCTTAAAGAACTCTGGTTTCGCTATTTTAATGAAGTTGTGAGGTTGTGATGCCGAAAATCGCAAAATATGTTTTGCTTTTTGCTGCCGTCTTACTGGCCTCGGCCGTGTGTATCGTCCTGATGTTTCGTCCAAGAGCCGTCAATATCGTTTATATGGCAGACGCACGATACCTGCCGTATGTGATGGTTTCGTTGGAATCTGCAATTGCCAGCAAAAACAAAGGGACACAATATCATGTTCATATCATAGCCAAAGATTTTGCGCCGGAAGATACCGCCAAAATCCGGAAAATGGCTCAAGACGACGTGACGATAGAGCTGTATCCTGCCCGAGAGCCGAAACTTGATTATGCGCGGCTGGGAAGGTTTTCCTCATTTAAAATTTCGCTGCAGAAGCTGTTTATTGCCGATTATTTGCCAAGCTTAGGAAAAGTTTTGTATTTGGATGCGGATACGCTGGTACAGGCAGATTTGTCCGAAGTGTATGAAACGGATTTGCGCGGAAAATATGCCGCGGCGGTCAAAGACGGGCTGATGTATCAGTTTCCCGAGCATGTCACCGGCATGGATTTGGGCGGCAGGGAATTTTATTTTAACAGCGGCGTAATGCTGCTAAATTTGGCTCAAATCCGTAAAGATGATATTATGCAGCGTGCGGTAATCTATTTTAATACGCATAATGAGGTTTTTGGCGATCAGGATGTTTTGAATGTCGTTTTTGGCAGCAAAGTTGTACCGCTGTCATACCGCTACAACTGCAACAGTACTTTTTTTGAAGAAAAGGATGCAGCGTTTCTGAGTAAATTTTTTAATGAAACCGTTCCGCAAAACCCGCGAGAAGTCTACGATTCTGCCGCAATTCTCCATTTTGCCGGGCATAAGCCGTGGACGCCGTGGTTCTCCCATTCGTATCTGAAGCCATTATGGTATCGTTACGCTGCCACAGTTGCCGAAAAATATCAGATGACATTTTAAATTAGCTTGCACAAATTTGATTTACCCGTTATTATCCGTTGCAAATACGCAAGGATAATAAAAATGGTAAAAGTTGTTTCGTTCGGCTGCCGCATTAACAGCTATGAAAGTGAAATTTTTAAAGAAAAACTGCAAAAATATGATAATTTGGTCGTAGTAAATACCTGCGCCGTAACGGCTGAGGCCGAAAGGCAGTGCCGGCAGGCAATCCGTCGGCTGAAAAAAGAAAATCCGGCCGCTAAGATTGTTGTTACCGGCTGCGCTGCACAAGTCAGTACG